>Ga0326760_1000074_pt1 | contig 57975 bp, 66 predicted proteins | sample GCREP_S_FD_207668 | JGI IMG/M metagenome (GOLD analysis project Ga0326760, IMG submission 207668) | Hot spring sediment microbial communities from Geyser Creek Basin, Yellowstone National Park, WY, United States - GCR.EP_S | ecosystem: Environmental > Aquatic > Thermal springs > Near-boiling... | reverse complement strand
AGTTTCTCTTCGTACTGCTCTCTATTAGTTAAGTCGAGTACTATGTTAACGCCTCTAGCTTTAATTTTAAGTGAATTTGTTGAGACTTCGAGTAGGCCTCTTCTCGATTTAAGTGAGACTGTATTGTTAGCACTGTTCACGCTTATAACTACGTGCTCGGGTCTTGTTCTCATGATGATTATTTCGTCTCTGTTACCCTGGAATATGTAAGTATACGGTGCGAGATGCACTATTTCAGGAGCACTAGAGACTCTCTGCGAAATAGACTCTAAGACATCGGCTATCTTCTCTAAGAGCAGTATTATGCGCGTTGCTAGGCTTATTACTCTTGGGTTTTCCTTACCTCTTCCACTCTCAATAACGTTCTTTCTAATTATCGAGGCAGAGCTCTTCAGCGTGTTGACACCGAGTTTAATACTCGCGTTTAGATCAACACTCATAACTCAACCCTGTACTCCACTTAGTTACGTCCACAACTTATATATCTCGTCAACTATATCCTCAGTTACAACTTCAACCAGCTGTGAGCCTTTAAATAAATACACTTCACCAGAGCCCTCCCTAACAGCTCCTATTACACTGTATGGTTTTCCTAGAGCTTCAAGAGAGTTCTCGAAGTCTCTCTTATAGTGTTGCGGGACAGTTGCAACAATACAGCCGCTACTTAGAAGTCTAAGTGGGTTTAGACCCACAGCCCTGGTTATAGTCTCGACAGCGCAATCTATTCTTATATTATCAAGGTCGACGGTTATAGCTTTATTACTAGCAACAGCTATTTCGCGGAGAGCTTGAAGGACGCCCCCCTCCGTGGCGTCGTGCATAGTGCTCACGTATTCTTTAATTTCAAGTGCAACTCTCACTACGCTAATATCGAAAATGAAGTTCTTAGCACGCTCAATAACGCTTCTATCCACACCTCTCTCGACTAACAGCCGTTCAAAATCCCACGCAATAATACCAGATCCCTCGCCCCCCACTCTGCCAATTACGTAGACTATATCGCCTAGTTTGGCGTCGCGTGTTAATATTACACGAGACGTGGTGTAGCCCGCAGCTGTTACTGATATTATAGGTCTACTGAGCCCTGGCGTCACCTCTGTGTGTCCTCCTACAATTACGCCATCTAATTCTCGTAACGCCTGTCCCATATCACTGAATATCTCCTCTACGTCCTTTACTGTGTAGTTCTCAGGTATTAATACTACTGGCAAAAACCACTTCGGCTTAACCCCCCTGACGGCAATGTCATTCGCAGCTATGTGTATAGCTAAGTAGCCTATACGCTTAGCTCCTGTAGTTATGGGGTCGCTGTGAATTACGAGAAAACCATCTCTAACTCTAATAACTGCGGCGTCTTCGCCTTGTGCAGGGCCTACTACGACATCGATATCCTCTGACACTACGTACTGGAGTAGCCTCGCTACAAGCCTCCACTCAGGCTTTCCCGCCTTCAATACTAAAACACCTCAACTCCTACTCTTAAAGCACACGATGCAGATATATTCCAGGGGGGATATTTCAACGAGACAGTCTTCACAGCAATGCCTTCCACAATCACTACACGTAGCTATTGACAAATTCCTTCTACAAACCTCACACAATGTTACACTACACGCGCTGCAAACACCATCACTGACATCGTAGTCATCAGAACACACTCTCCTACCACAAACTCTACACTTGTATACAGCCGGCTTAGAGTGACATATCTCGCAGTTCACGCGAAATACACCTCACGGAGGCTTAACGCTAAAGTACTTGACTACATTATCTACGAGGATCTTGTATGCGAGCTCCTCGGTGATCAGACCTCTCGCGATTAATTCTCTCACCGTGACTGGTATATCCCATGGATAAGCAGATACACCGGGCCTTCTAGGGTCGTCTAGAAAGTCTGATTCTAGCATACAGTACTCCGCTAAATTGCTCTTCAAGTACTCTTCGTTAAAGTACTTAACAGGGGCTGTAAAGGGCAGATTATGAATACTGGCCCAAAAACTCGTCTCGCTGTTTACGTGGTGTAAAATTGCTTGCCTATTACTTAGTCCAAGCATGTTTAGTAGAAGTCTAATTGAGAGTGCTGTTATAAAGCCTCCTTGTTCCAGGTGGAGTTGTAACGGCACGCCGAGGTCTTTAGCTATAGTCATCGCGTCTCTCATTATGATCTCTGAGAGGACGAGCCTCTCCGGGTTGGTAGTGTAGTGTTGTCTTCCAACCTCGCCTATACCGTCAAGCAGGCCGTTCTTAATAGAATTCTCTATTAGTTTTAAGACTTCGCGTAGAACTGAGTAGAGTTTTTCGCCTTTAACTCCACGCCTATAGTACTCGTCTATTTCGGCTGGGTGTATACCCATGAACTTAACTACTTCAAGTCCTACTTCTTTCGCCTTGGCGGCCTCTTTATTCAGCAAGTCGAGTACACGCATATATGAACTAGGCGAGATCTCCTCGAAGCCGTAGTAATAGGGGGGTAGGGCTACAATGGCCATGAACCAGCCATTTTCTTTTTTAAACTTCTTTGCTATTTTTTCAGCGCCAAAGCCCTTAACAGGGTTTACGTGTAAGTGAGCATCGCTAAAAAGCACAGTGCACACCGTGTTGATGCCGACTGGAGAGAGTTAATAGACCTCTAGACTAATAATCCTCTACGACCTTGGTGTAGAGTTGATAGATTAAATGTCAGAGGAGAGGCAGGTAAAGAAGGTAGTACTAGAAATACCAATTGAGTTGTACATGGAGCTAGAAAAACTTGCTCGTGAAGGAGGCTTTAGTAGTGTTTCAGAATATTTGCTGTCTCTACTACCAGCCCTCATTACTCAAGCTGGGAGAGGGCGTGTAGAGGATATTGACAAGTGGAAGGCTCGTCTTGAGAGGTATATTCAAGACGAAATTAACAAGAGGCTCTCAGTTATTGACACTGTGCGATCACAGATCGCCGAGCTCTACGAGAGACTAGACAGCATCCAGCAGAAACTCGGCGAGCTAGAAACGGCTCTTCGTACAATTTCAGCGCAGAGAGCAGAAATGCCAAGCGAATTGCAGGAGGCAGTACGAGTTAAAAGATCGCGTAAGACCGGCATTGAGAGACTCCGCGAGGAGAAAGTAGTTTTTGAGAGCAAACTTCCTCCTCGAGTACAGCGTGATAGACTCTTCGCGTACTTTGAGCGAGAAGGCGCAATTGTCTTGAAATTAACTAGAGAGAGAATAGCAGTAGACCCGGACTACTGGAGAGAGTTTAAACAAAAACTACTCAACCTCTCAACTAGTGTGGAGGAGGAGATCAAGAGCGCTCTCGGGGATAAGGGATTTGAGTTGTGGAAGGCTTTATATAGTGACAACGCTATAATATTTGACTCCAGAGCAAAGAAGTGGAAATTCATAATCAGCGATACACCGTGAAACGGGGGCAGTTGGTGTGCGCACTAGTAGCAGAGTACTTAAAATACATTGAGATTAGACCCAGTGGCGCTATACTGATTGGGAGAAATTTCGTGGTTGATGGGCATGCTGAAAGACCTATTAGAGTAGTTACACACGCCCACGCTGATCACGTAGTGGATATTAATGCAAGTGTACGCGAATGCAAGGAAATCGTAGCCACAGAAATAACACTAGACCTCATAGAAGTACTGGGTTACATAGAATCTCGCTCACTTCCACTATTTAGAGTGAAACGAAAGTCTATTGATTACTACGAATGCCGCTCTTATGGAAATGAAAAACTGTGCGCTATACCAGCAGATCACATACCGGGCGCTATGCAAGTTAGCGTAGAGATTGCAGACAAGAATATTCGTATTGGCTACACAGGAGATTTCAAACTAACTAGTAAAACAGAGGTAATGAAGGATCTCGACGTGCTAGTTATTGAAGCTACCTACGGACACCCCGCTTATAAGAGGCCATATAAAGACTCTGTGAGTGCCCTCCTCGCGGATTTCGTGTACGAGGGTTTAAGAGTGTATAAGCGAGTATACATATATGCTTATCACGGCAAAATGGAAGAGGTAATGGTGGCTCTTCGCGAACGGGGGGTAACGGCCCCCTACATTGTACCGAGCAAAGTCTATAGTGTGTTAAAACTTCTTGAGCAGAAGTACGGCTTTAAAATCGGTAACTACTATGAGGAAGGAGAAGTATGGAGACTTAAAAATAGTAGTGAAGGCGTAATTGTTTTCAAGCACTTTAGTAGTGCTAGATACCGTAAACTAGATGGCAGCGCTCTTCACATAGTACTAACTGGTAGAATCTCGACAGAGCCCTATAAGAGGCTAGATGACTACACATATGTAGTCTCATTTAGTGATCACGGCGACTTCGACGACCTCGTCACTTACACAATCAAAGCCAACCCCAAACTCGTAGTAATAGACGGCTCTCGTGGGGGTTACGCAAAAAGCCTCAAAGAGTATTTAGCTGAGCGAGGATTTAATGTAATCATACTACCAGGGAGCGAGGGAAATAGCGATGTCTAAGTATATACTAATTAGGCACCACATGTTAAACGCGTATTTCATGGGGCCTGGCGGTTCACACTACGTAATGCTAGAAACAGCAATAGCCTTTGCAGAGAGGAAATTTAATGTGTATGTAGACTCTCTTATTTTTAGATCTCGAAGCGACCTCGTGAAACTCGCAAAGATCTTTGGTGTTAGTAGCTTAGAGATAGAAGCAATCGAAGTAGGCGATCCTCCACGCAAACCCAGTCTGGTTATCAATACTAGCGGCGATGTATTTTCGGGTTTAAGTGACGTTATGTATATTCACTACCCAGCGTTTATAGATCACCACGTCTACTACCCCGGCTTATCTGGCCTTCCACGCCTCCTAGGACATCTATACTCACTAATCAACGCTGCATTGCTTCCCATAATTAAAAAGCGAGTTAAACTCTACATTGCAAACTCCAAGTTTACTGCTAATCTCCTGAAAGAACGCCTCAGAATAGATCCTATTATTGTCAACCCCCCGGTAAATTTGGACGATATACTGGACAAGCCCGTTTTAGAGTACACAGAGAGGGACAAGAGAGTTCTAGTTGTTGCTAGAATAAGTCCCGAAAAACACCCTGAGTACGCGGTCTACTTAGCCTATTTACTAAAAAAGCGTAGGATATATACTACGCTAGTTGGAAGTTTTTCAGCTAGAAATAAGCGTTTATATGATTACCTCATTGAGTTATCGGCTAAGCTTGAAGTAGACGACTACTTTGATATTATTACTAACGCTCCGCGAGAGAAGTTAATAGAGCTCTATAGGACATCTCTAGCGTATGTTCACGTAACTCCAAGAGAGCACTTTGGAGTAAGCGTAGTAGAAGCAATGGCTACAGGTACACCTGTAATTTTACCACGAGATTCGGGATGCTGGGTAGATATCGCTCTCGAAAATAGCAATATAGCCCTTCCTTACTCTAGTATTAAAGAGGCGGCTTACAAAGTCTTTACTCTCCAAGAAAACTTAAACTTGTGGAGAACTCTGAGCGCGAATGGGCGCCTAAGATCTCTTAAATTAGACAGGAGGAGTTTTAGAAGAAAGCTTTTTGAAGTAGTTAGTGGTTTAATTAAGTAGTAAGTAGATGAAGAGAAACCGCGACACTGATTAATGATGTAGAAGAGCCGTGCTGATCAAAATAATCCATAAAGAGTTACTGACGCTATCTGGAGTCGCTATAAGCGTTGGGCATGCGATTCTACTAGAAATTATCACTATTTCTCAGTATATAATGTAGAGTTGTCTAGAAGCGATTTTGTGATTGGTGCTCAAGTTTCCTTACAGTATATCCCGTGCACTCGTTATTTATGTTCTTGCCTCAAATAATAGCATCTAAGAGAGTTCTTCGTATTGAGAATGAGTACTCTTGTATCTTCAACTAATCTAGATGCAATATCGACTTTGTGTCTTACGCCAGGAATTAAGGGGTCTGGGTAGTTTAACTCTCTAAGCCCCTCGTATATAGCTTCCATTACTTTGAGGTAGTTCTCAGCCTCATTAACGCGAGCCTGATCTAGGAGTCTAACAATAAGCCTTCTCAACTCCCCCACTAAGTCTCCAAGTCCCTGTAAGTAGGGAACTACTGGCACTTCGAGCTCTCTTATTGAGAGAAGTCTATTTTCAACTACTATGGCGTAGAAGAGTGTAGCCTCCACGTACTCGCTTAGACTATTATAAATGAGTCCCGAGTACTTTAAGTCGTCGTGTCCTCTGAGAGTTTCTAGTAATTTTACTACGTATTGTTGAAGAGAGGAGAGTTCTCGCCTAGCATCTTCGAACCTCCCTCTGTGAATGTAACTTACAACGCGACTACTAAGCCTTGTAATATCACGTGTTAATTTAATGACTTCTTCTCTAACACGATCCTTCTCGCTTAAGAGAGAATTAATCTCCTCCAAGTCCCGTCTTAAGACTTCTTGAACAGCTTCAATAAAACTGCTCATGCGCTTTCTCCTCTAGCGGTTAGAAATTATAGTGGATTTATATTAACTTGGCACATTATTGACTGCTTTCAAAAAGCCAAACTCGTTTAGCTCGAGAAGGAGTCTAAATCGCAAAGCTTTTATAGGCACTAAAGTAGAAAATTAAAAGACGGAAGTCCCGCCGTAGCTCAGCGGCAGAGCGCCCGGCTGTAGTGAGGGGGCGGTAACCGGGTGGTCGGGGGTTCGAATCCCCCCGGCGGGACCTTTCTAGTGATCCCATTGACTCCCGGCGGAGCATTTTTATAAACACTCAACTTTTCACATATCTCATACAGGGGCTTAGGGCCCGTCGTCTAGCCTGGTAGGACGCCGCCCTTACAAGCTCTCTAAGAGAGGCGGAGGTCCGGGGTTCAAATCCCCGCGGGCCCACTAATCCATGCTAACTAAATACCGCTCAAGACAATTATAGTGTTGACACTGGTAGGAGAACACGTTATATAAACCCGTTCAAGCCTCTATATTCTACAATAGATACATTTCAAAACCATATTTATATATACGTGGGTGAACATATTGATTGGGGTAGAGAAGCGGAGAGTTCAGAAGACAGGCTCGTCTTCATACGTTATTACACTGCCTAAGGAGTGGGTGGATTCTGTTAAGTTAAAGAGCGGAGATTACGTTATCGTAGAGAAATATGGAGATAAACTCGTTATAACTCCACCTAAAGCTAAACCCTTAACTCTTAAAGCAACTATAAGAGTTCACACAGGAGCGGACTTGCAACAAGTCTTAAGAATGCTTCTCGCAGCTTACCTTGCTGGGTATAACTTAATAAGTGTTACATTTGACAAGAGTATACCCAATATAACTAAGCTTGTAAGCGAATTAAAGAGTACTGCCAGAGCTAAGTTGGCTGGTATAGAAGTAGTTGAAGAGTCATTTGATACAGTTGTGTTTAAAGTTCTAATAGATATGCGCGAACTGCCATTGCTGAACGCTATTAGACGCCTTCACTTAATAGTAGACAATATGATGCAAGACTGCTTAACCCTCTTCGAGACAGGCGACCTTAACTACGCGCACGCAGTCATACAGAGAGATGACGAAGCTGACAGGTTTCATCATATGATAGTGAGAGAGCTCTCATTAGCCCTACTCGACGTTAAAACTCAACACGAACTCGGAATACTAAATACAACAGAGGTTCTAAGTTATAGGATTATTGCTAGAAACCTCGAGAGAATAGCCGATCACGTGGTAGCTGTTGCCAGGAGAATACTGGAAGTAGGGGGTCTTAGGAATTACGATCTAATACGAGAAATTTTCGATAGAGACAGAAAACTCTTAAATAAAGCAATGGAGGCGCTCTACAATCTCAGTAGGAGAAGCGCGGAGGAGGTCATAAGCGAGAGCAGAAAAATAGTGTATGAAGTTGAAGAGGCGTTACGGAATAAAGTAATGCCACTACAAATAGACGTGCGCGAAAAAGTAGTCATAACTCTAATATTAGATAGCTTAAAGAGAATTGCAAGATACTCAAACGGCGTTGCAGAAGCTACTTTAAACATAAAAGCCGCAAAGTCACCTGAACTCGATATTAAGTAGAGACACGCGTAGTAGCTCTCTAGCACATTGAATAATAATACTAGCTTGAAGAGGTCTACGACAGTAAGGGTTTTAAGAGAGTAGTTACTTAGAAATTTAAAGGATGCGCCGGGGTGGCCGAGCGGTCAAAGGCGGCGGGCTGCAGGGCTCAGCTGGATACCCGCTAAATCGCGGGTTCGAATCCCGCCCCCGGCTCTACTCTATAAATCTTATATTCTGACACTTCAGCTTCTTAATGAACTCCTCGAGCTGACTTAGTGGTATTTTAATAGTGTACAAATACCTCTTTGTCCTAGCTTTGACTTTAGCTACCCCTTCGTCCTCTAGCTTAACTACTCTACACTCTATTGCACGCTCAGAGATTCTAATGAACTCTTCAGGGTCTTTTACTTCCTTGGGCATAAGCGCCACCCAGCACTAGTTAACCAAATTATAGTTGCTTAAAAATATAAGTGTGGTGCGCCCTAGCACTCTCCACAGTAAAAGTGCTACGAGTAGTGGAGATCATTGTGATATCTAAAAGAGCCAATATCTCTAGTAGCAGGTCTAGTATTAGTAGAGAGGACTACGTGACGACAATATATAGATTACGAGAAGTCTATGGATCTGCTAAATTACTAGATATTTCAAGAGAGCTAGGAGTAAAGCCTTCAACAGCCTCTAAGGTTATTTCTCGCCTAGAAAGAGAAGGGCTTGTCAAGAGACAGAAGTACAGAGAAGTAGTACTAACTGAAAAAGGGGAAGAAATAGCTGAGAAAATTATTAGGAAACACAGAATAGCCGAAGTGTTTCTAGTATATAAACTCGGCGTTGATATATTTGATACGCATTATTATGCGCACTACTTAGAACACTTACCAGACGAATTAATAGAGAGAATACACGTCTTCACGGGATCGCCGAGAAAGTGTCCTCACGGAAATATGATTCCACCTGTAGAGGCGAGTGAAGCGGAGAAGCAGCTATCTGAGCTTATAAGACTGAGTGAGGCTACACCAGGAGTCTACGTGGTTGAAAGAATAGCAGGAGAGTTATCATCGATTTTACCAACTCTAAAAGAACTTCAACTCAAGCCTGGAGTAGTTGTTGAAGTGGTAGAGCAGACCTCTAAGTGTACTATTGTAAAGTACAATAACGTGCTTAGAGAGGTAGTTAAGAGTGTAGCTTTTACAGTATTTGTTAGACCGCTAACTAAATCGTAGCGCGCGCCACTCATAAATTTAGACATGTCTAAATTTATAAACTCCTCTAGTTAGACAACTACTATGGAGTCTTAGCTGGTACTGACCAGAAGAGGTGTATACTAATGGTTAGAATCGGGGATGACATTACGACTCTCGATAGGGTTAGCGAGGGTCGAGTAGCTACTATAGTTTCAATAGAAGCCGGAAAAGGCATGCTCTCTAGACTACTAGGTATGGGGCTCGTTCCAGGTGCAAAGATCAGAGTTCTAGTTAATAGTGGTAGAGGAGTTATTGTAATTAGTGTTCACGGCACAGAGATCTCTCTTAGTCGCGGCATAGCCCAAAAGCTACTCGTTAAGGTTGAGTCTAATGAGGAAAATCAGAGTCGCTGTAATAGGTCAGCCTAATGTAGGCAAGTCAACGCTATTTAATGCTCTGACAGGAGGTTCTGTAATAGTAACCAACTGGCCTGGCACAACTGTGAGCAGAACAGAGGGAACTATAAAGTACCGCGATTACCGAATAAATTTAGTGGATCTTCCAGGTGTTTATAGTTTATCAGCACTCACGCTGGAGGAAAAAATATCCAGAGACTTTATCATCAACGAGAAGCCAGATGTAATAGTAGTACTCGTAGATTCGCTTTCACTGATCAGAACTCTTTACTTACCTCTTGAAATCCTCGAGCTGACAGGAAAAGTCGTTATTGGAATAACTAAAATTGATGAAGCGCATAAACACGGTATTCACATAAACATATCTCTACTTGAAAAGCAACTAAATGTCCCAGTAGTAGCCTTATCAGCTGTGAAGAATATAGGGTTAACTGAGCTTATTGAGAAGATAATAGAAGTATACGAGAACACGGGAGAAAAGCGTTTACGTATAGATTATGGCGAGTTAAACACGTACATAGAAGCGGCAGAAGACCTCATAGAGCAGAGCGGCTTTGAGCTGTCGCCTAGATGGCTCGCAGTGAAAGTGTTTGAGGACGATCGCGAGATCTTGGAGTTGATCAGGTCTAGGAGTGAGAATCTGTACAAGGCTCTTTTAGAGCTGAGAGAGGAAGCTATTAGAGTGTTAAAAGTGAACCCAGCAATAGTAATTGCGCGCAGTAGAGTAAACTATGCCGAGAAGATAGGCAATTCCTGCATAGTGCAAGTAGCCGTTAAAAGAGAAGCTAAGGTTGCAAAGATATTCTATCACCCTATTCTAGCTCCGATTATAAGTATCGGTGTAATTATTATGGTGTTCACACTCGCTTTTACAGTGAATACTGGATTTCCCATAACTCAATTACTAGAAGTAATGGGGTTTGGCGAATTAGCGGAGACGATTGAAGAGTTCACTATTAGTTCTCTAATTGAAAAAATCATTGAGGGGTCTTCAGAGGTGCTTAAAAGCGCTGTTGGTGAGAACATTATTACGCGTTTTCTGAGCGAGGCCGTTCTCGGCGGTGTGGGAGCTGTATTGCTATTCCTACCGCTAATAATGATTGTAATGGCGATCATTGGCGCACTTGAAGACTCTGGAGTATTAACGAGAATAGCCGTGGGCGCTCATATTTTGTTTGAGAAGCTAGGCTTATCTGGACACGCGCTATTTCCCCTGTCAATATCGCTAGGCTGTAATGTGCCGGGAATAATAGTTACTCGCAATATTCCCAGCGACGTGGAGCGGGGTAGGCTGATAATGCTACTGCCATTTATACCATGTCAGGCCAGACTAGTAGTTTTACTCGCTCTAGCCACAGCGGTTGAAGGGGGCTTTCTGCTAGTAGTTACTGCCTACTTAGTCTCGTTTGCAGTGTTCTCTACCTTAGAGTACGTATTACATTTGTGGAGTGCTATGAGAGGAGAAGTAGTAGAAGTGAGATTGCTATTAGAGCAACCCCCACTGCATAAACCAATACCTAGAGTTGTTTGGTGGTATACCTGGTGGCACACAAAACACTTTCTAGTCAAAGCCGGGTCCGTAATATTACTAGCTAATATTGTGTTCTGGGTGTTAACTCACACATCTCTGACACAAGGCTTCACTGATAACCCTAGTGAGAGTATAGCGGCCTCTATTTCCAGGGTGTTTACACCTGTATTAGCGCCACTGGGTATAACTGGTGATAGTGCATGGATTGTCTCGTTAGCGGTAATTACTGGCTTTATAGCTAAAGAACTCATTATAAGTGTACTTATTGGAGTGACCGGTGCAGAGAGCGTTAAGGGGGCTCTGATCGCTACAGGCATTTCTGAGCGCGCAATTATACCATTAGCGGTATTCATAACTCTCTATGTACCATGCCTAGCTACTGTCGCAACTATATATAGTGAGACTCGGAGTTTAAAGTTAACGATTAGAACAGTAGTACAAATACTAGTAATAGCTTATTTAGTAGCCTTGTTAACACGCGCTGTTATAGCTCTTATTCCTACATGATCATGCCAACTCCCGAAACATGTGGAAGAAGACAACTACTCTGCCTGCTTAGTTAACAGCGATCAATTCCGAGCTACAATACTCATGTACTGCGACCTCTTCGTTATAAATATTGCTTGAAATAATATCACTAGTGAGCTAGGCGAGCTTCATGACTATATACTGGGAGAGATGTGATTTTTGCGGGCTCTACAAGCCGACACTGAGATGTACTCTATTTCCAGAACTCTCAGTCGACTATATATGCTGTGTGAGCTGTCTTCTCCGAGTAAATAAGTGCAGGTCTCCAGCGTGGAAAATACCAGCAGAACGAGTAGCTCCTCAAGCGCAGATTAAAACAGTTAGTAGTGAAGAGAGGAAGAAAGTGTTTGAAGAGCTCATGAAGGCTCTTGAGGGCAAAAGCTAAAATTAACTAGACTCTGGGTACAAGCCAGTAAATTAACTTACTCCCATCACCAATATCGTATTCTACTCTCATGGGCTTACCGGTGTCAAACGCTATTGTTACATTTTTAGCGACACTAGCAGCCCTCGCTGCCTCTATGAGTAAGTCTACACTATATGTAGCCCTGCTCTTTTCGATGAGAGACGATAAGAGGATTAAGGGGTTACCTTCAACTAAATCACACCTGTACTCCTTTTGCTGCTCAGTACTAATAATAGTGATCTTGCCGGCTTCATAGATGAAGTGGACCTCGTCGCCTGCGAGCTTGAGATCTCCTACTATATTCTTGAAGTCCTGAGACAGCATAGTAAATGTCACAGATAGATCTAACTGTATCTCGGGTGGAGGTTCAACGGGCTTAGGTACTAGCGGAACTGCCAACTCCCTCTCAAGACCAGTTTTCTTGTCTCTAAGAGTGAATTTGAGAATTCCATTTTCTCTATCAAGCTCAAATACAGCTACGTCATTCCTGGCAGCTCTCTTAACGGCTTTTTTAAGCTCTGTCCCGGAGACAATAAAACTCTCTTCACTATCAACAGTAAACTCCTCAAAGATGATGCTCGGAGCCCTATAAATAGCCATGAGCGTCTTATCGGGACTTATGACCTTGACTTCTAGGGAGTCCATTTTCACAAAGAATGGTATTTCGTCGCTAATTTTAACAAGGGCTTGAAATACGCGTTTAAGCTTAGACGCGTTTGGATATACGAGTTTAAACATAAATACCGCCACACTCGAGACTTTGCAATTTCATTCTAAAAAATGTATTCACCAGATCACTTGATAAGCCACGCAACTAGAACTACCCCGAGCTCTTCTTCGCGCTTTTCTTAGACTTAGTAGACTTAGTTTTTTTAGCCCTTTTTGCCTTCTCGCGCTTCTTCTTAGTGACTTTTTTGCTAGGTATTGTTTTTCTAAATGATTCAGCTGTTTCTCGTAGACTCTTTAGTACCTCTATAGGTAGGTTTTCATGTAAAATACCATGCCAGGCTTTACTAATATCTAGGAAGAATCTCAATTGGTCAATTACGACTTCACCGGATTCTTCTTCCTCCTCTTCTACTTCAGCTTCAGTGACCTCTGCTTCCACCTCTTCGTCTACATCCTCCTCTCTCAAAACCATGTTCTCAGCCTAAATTACCCGTACTTATTCGTGCTGTTAATCTTTATATCGCTATTACTCCCGCTACTATTAAATCTAGAGTTTTGAGTGGCCTGAGCGCGCTCTAATCTGATAATATAGATATTTTCAGAGCCTGTTGCGTGTACTAGGAACTTGTACTGTTTTAGCGATCTCAAAGCTTCTGAAACGCACGTGCTTTTAGTCTTAATAGCACCGCCGATTATCCCAGCTGCTATTTTAATACTCTCCGGCTCGTTGAGCGCGAAGATCACTCTTAACCCGGCGTTGTTGAGTAGAGCTTTTGGAATCCTCTTGATATCCTGAGATACAACTATTGTTGAGAACCCGAATTTTCGGCTCTCCATAAATATTCTCGAGAGAAGCTCCATACCCAGTGCTCTCGGCATGACATGTCTGATCTCGTCTATAACGAGCTGGAGAGGTATTCTCTTAGCTCGGTACATCCTATTAATTATCATATATAGTAGAGTCTCTACGAGAATTGCTTTCGCGAAGTCGCTCGAGACTTTGCTCAAGTCTACTATACTATTTCCTTGTAGTAAATCACCCACGCTTAGAGGCTGGCCTTCCCCCAAGCTTTCACTAATTAAACTTAAGTAGGGGAGGACGCGGAGATATTCAGGATTTAGTTCACTAAGCTCTTTACACGTCTTAACAAGATCCTTAAGTGTAGGTGGTTCTAGTGACCATGTCTCTGGACGCTCTGTTATACCCTTATTGGCGTAGGTCTTCATTATAACTTCTTCGAGTAACTTTCTCTGAATAAATCCAAGCTTGAATATAGAGGCTATAACGTGAGAGAGCTGCAGCGCTCTGTCTCTTGGTGACACGTTTTCGAGTACTAGTGGATTAATGGAGTATTTTGAGGCGTCAATTACTTTGCACGGCACGCCCACAGCCAAATCAGAGTACTCGCCGTGAGGGTCTATGATCAGAAATCGATACCCGTAAACCCTGCTAGACTCCAGTACGAGGTGCTTAACTAGAGTGGTCTTACCAGTACCTGAGACTCCTATAATTACTATGTGAGGAGTGTTTAAGTCTTCTAGTTTCACGTATATGTGCTGATCAGTTCTTCTAAAGAACCACGTCTCTCTGCCTTGAGCGCTAAGAATGTGTTCCTGTGAGATCTCCGTGTAGACTCTGCGGGGTTTCCCGTAGATCATTTCAGCCTCAGCTACTCCGAGGAATATGCCAACTGGTTCTGTGTAAAAGACTTTTCTAATCAACTGTTTATTCGAGATCATTCTCTTAGGTAACGTAATTACTAATGAGGGAACCCCGAGAACACCTACTCCAGAGAAGAAGCCCAGTAGTGCTACTTCGCTAATGGTTCTTTGACTAGTACAGAGGAGAGATATGGAGAGGAGAATAGGCTGAATGTAGAGGTGTAGGGAGAGAGCAGAGGCAGCTCTCTGAATAGTAATTCCCCTTGCGGAGAGTATAGCTGTGTAGAGTAGTATGAATAGGGAGAATCCAATACTGTGAGAAGACAGCAAAGTAGGTGCAGCTCTTAATAGCTCACTAGTACTAGGCTTTTTAATACCTATACTCTTAACGAGTTCTTGTATATTCACATTCGCTCCTTCTCGCTTCTCGTAGAGTCTCAATACTATAAATCGAGCAGTAAATACTCCAAGTAGAATTGAAAAAACTTCTCTGGTAATACTAGATAATGACAGCTCGTAGTGTTCTAGTAATGCCATTTGAAAGTAGAGGCATAGTCTATTAAAAATAGCGTAGGAAATACTACCAGTTACCGTAGTAGTGGCGACTACGTGTACTACTACTAGTAATATGGGTAGTAGCGTGAAGAGAATTAAGTAGAAAGCATACTCGGTTCTAAAACCTAAACGCAAAGTGCTAGTACTATGTAAAAGACCCGTGACAATATACACTATGATATTAATGACCAGGACTAAAACGCTCTTATTGTATTCCTTATTATATTCACTCAGAGTACGCAACACCAAGCTCACTACCACAAGCCACTACTATACATAAGTGTTTCAAGACTTATTAGCTGAGGGGGGATTCTGCTGGCAGTGGAAGTTCTATAATTCCAAAACTACACCGCACTTGTAAATTTTGTCTAAGTTTTGGCCTTTCTGTGCAGTGCTCCGACCCTACTAAGAATCTTTATTGTTGTATCTCCACCTCTTTGGATATTTCCTCAGCAAATCCTCAGCACGTCTCCTCCTGCTCAAGGCATTTACAAACATTGTCTTATACATTCTAACCTCAGAGCCATCACATGCTGTAGCAGTTTCTTAGATTAATTAAACTAATGTCCAGGGCTACTATGCCTCTAGGCTCATAGGAACTGCTTTAACTAGTGTCAGTGCGTGGTCGTAGATGTTTCTGGCTACGTGAACTCTGAAACCATAGCTCCTCAAAACATTATAGAACATCTGATGAGCCTGTCTCAAGTCCTACAGAGCGTCTGTAGCTCTCTGCACAGTGTACAGTGTATTTATATAGCAGTAGATCCCAAAGCAAATCGTTAATGTTGCCCTCTACTACCTCCGCTTTAGCCTTGAGAGCCTTGTGGCGCACTCCTTCAGGGATCCGCCGTGCTGACTGGCGGATAGATCTCTTCATCGGGTTGTCACCAGGGGTTTTGAGTTCTAGTACATGTAGTCAGATTAACAAAAACTTTTACTTCACTCTACACCTTGGTGTGAATATAATAATTATTATGTCTTTGAAGGCAAAGTCACTAGGTATAGTGGTGGCAGGCACATAATACACCCACCCAAAGAGTACCAGGAGAAGCTCAGTAGATTCCACGGGAGAGTAGTCAAGGTAATAGCAGTCATAGAGAGCGAGCAGTAAAAACGCTCACAATTATTTATAATCAGTCTCGAATAATTATAGATCGGTCGCAGGCTCGCGCGACCTCGTGTAATTCTACTAGACACGGCGTGATCTATAGCTGTACTCGGCACTACTATATAGCTACAGATCTCTGCGTCTATTAGCGTCTCAACAACTCTTCTAAAGTACTAGTACTACAAAAAATATGAAAATCAACGGCTTAGAAGCGGGCAGCGGTGCGGGTTTTTATCACTTCTTATTAAGCGAATTAGTAATTTTAGTCTTGTAATTTGAGGGGGAGAGAATTCGTATTAAGGACTAGACAATGGTGCTGAGCAGTATCGCTACAGTAGCTGAGTGTCTTAAAAATCTAGGCTACGAGGAACTTACAACTACGCAGCGTGAGAGCTTAAAGCACATACTTAAAGGCAGGAGTGTAATAATAGTAGCACCTACTGGAAGCGGGAAGACGGAGGCGGCTATATTTCCAGTCATGTTAAAAATTTACACTGAGAGGATAGAGCCTATAGCGGCAATATACATAACTCCTCTTAGAGCTCTAAATAGAGATCTCGAGCGCAGATTAAAGAATATTGCATCGTGTTTTAAGCTCACCGTTGCTGTGAGGCACGGTGACACGCCGAGCAGTCTGAGAAAGCAGCTGAGTAAAAACCCCCCACATGTTCTAATAACAACTCCAGAGTCTCTGAATTACATACTACTCGACGACTCTCTCCGCGAGAAATTAAAGAACTTGAAGTTTGTTATTATAGATGAGTACCGAGAGATTCTCGAGAGTAAGAGAGGGGCGCTTTTACTCGTAGTTCTCAATTTACTAGAAAGAGTTCTCGGAAAAAAGCTAGTTAAAGTAGCGCTGGCAGCCACTCTTAGCAATATAGAGCTGGCGATTCAGGCTCTCTCTGCTGATAGAGATGTAACTGTAATTAGAGACCCCAGTCTAAGAGCTATTAGAGTAGAAGTAGTGAGTCCGACTGAGTGTAGTAGTGACGAGTGCAAATTTATTTGTAATGAAATTGAGGACTGCGCAGTGGCAGCTAGGCTTAATACTATAGTGGATCTAGCTAGAAGACATGGACACGTAATAGTCTTCACAAATACCAGGTCTCTAGCAGAAAGCCTTAATTACCTATTAAAGCGCCTGAGTAGCGTACATAATCTAGTTGTAGAAGTACACCACGGGAGTCTCTCAAGGCATCACAGAGAAGGCGTTGAGAGAGCCTTTAAAGAAAGAAAGATCAATGTATTAGTAGCTACTTCAAGCCTAGAGCTAGGCATAGACATTGGGCACGTGAATCACGTAATTCAGTACATGTCTCCTAGGCAGGCAGTTAGATTAGTACAACGTATTGGTAGGAGTAGACACAGAATAGGAGATATTAGTGAAGGAACAATTATAGTAACGAACAATATTTTACACAAACTGGAAGCAGAGGTTTTGGTTCAAAGAGCTCTCAGAGGAGAACTCGAAGAAGAATACGTGCCACTAAAGCCACTAGATGTACTGGCGTACGCAGTAACACTATTTACAGCACTAAATCCCGAGGGTGTCTACAAAGACGAGCTCTTTAAATTAATAAAGAGAAGTCAGCTCTATAGTGAACTAGAGTACGAGGAATATTTAAAGGTCATCGAGTTCTTAACATATACACGTGTAATAGAAGAGCGTGACGGGGTTCTTAAATCGACTAAGAAGACTAGGCTCTACTTATACACGACCTCGATGATACCGTCTAGTAGAGAGGTCACAGTAATTGACGTTTTAAGTGATAGGAGAATAGGGGCTCTAGACGAGGAATACGTTGTACTGAACATCTCACCCGGCGACAAATTAATTCTAGCTGGCCGCTCATGGCGCGTTCTCAATTACGATGAAAAAGAGGCAAAACTCTACGTAGAGCCGGCAGAGACGGAGCTCTCCGAGGCGTTTATACCCCACTGGGAGGGAGAGAACATACCAGTGGAGTACACAACGGCTATTAAAGTCGGAGAGGTTATTAGGTCTTACAAGACTTGTGTAGGCGCGAGTGCGCGCGGAGAGGAGATCCCTGAGTACATAGCAAATCTAGGCGACGATCAAACTGTCTACATAGACTACATTGAGGACTGGAGAATGGTTATTATAAACATTTTCGGTGGAAGCCGTGCAAATAGTGCAATTAGAGACATTACGAGATACGTCTTAAAGCAGGCCTATCCATACGTCAGATTCGAGATTCATTCCACGCCTTACGCCATTGTAATTAGGTTTATTGATCCTGTAGACGCACGCGTAGTAGAGTGGATTGTTAATACAATTAGAGAGCTGTACAAGTACACTACTCCCGAAGTCGTAAAAACAGTGGCGATGCATAGTAACGCCCTCTTGTGGAGAATATACCAAGTGGGGCAGAGATTCGGGGCTATTTCGCCGGGAGCACCTGTTAGTAGAAAGTTGCTGGAGGCGTTTACGGACACTATTATTGGTCTTGAGGCTTTGAGAGAGGTCTTATTTAGAGACTACGATATTAAATCTGTGAGGAAACTAGCAGAGGGGATTTTGAGCGGGTCTATTAAAGTAGTGTTCAGGAAATATAACACGCTTCAAAAGCACCATTTAGCTATACTAGAGTACATTGAGACGCCACTTGCGAGGAGCCTCCCTGTTCTAGACAAGTCAACGTATTTAGATAAGTTACTGAGGAGGCGGATTATATTAGTGTGTATTAGGTGTGGACATAGAATTGAAGGTCTTGTTAAAGAGGTCATGGAGACTCTAAAGGAGTATGCATGTCCCAAGTGCGGCTACGCCACGTTAACGCTAGTAAAAGGCGATGTCAAGGCCGAGCTAGAAGTTCTCAATAAGGCTAGGAGAGGGGCGAAGCTAAGTGGTGAGGAAAAGAAGATATACGAGGACCTGGTAACTAGAGCTACTCTACTCTACAGATTTAGAGATAAAGCACTACTAGCTCTCGCAGCTAGAGGCGTGAGTACTAGTGAAGCAGCGAGAATTCTTAGTAGAGTTTTTGGAGGTGCTGATATACTCGACGAGATATACGAAGCTGAGAAGAGATTCATTAGAGCAGGCGTCTTTAGAAAGAAGTAGTATCAACGGGTTCAGGTCTCCTCCTGCTCTTTCGCTTAAAGGCTTTGTAGTCGCCGAGAATAAGTGGAACTACTAGTTTCTCTACTAGCTGGTCGCTTACAGGACACACTTCAATGAAGACGCGCACAGACTTCTCGTTTAATTTCATTGCGAGTCTAGGTCCGTTTAGTGTTAGTTGCAAACTCCCCCTAGGAGTCCACACAGCGCAGCTACCACAGAGTACGCAGGCGTGTAGCCTGTAAATAGTTTTAATGACGTCAACAAGGTCTTCGAAATGAGCAGAGTTCGACATATAGGCTTCTAGGACATTACCTCGAATAGCTACTCTTAACTCTCCTTTTGAGAGTTCTAGTACAGCGCCTTCTTTAGTAACTACAGTAAAGCCTGTATTCTCGAGATTTGTGCTCACGAGTTCTACTAGACTTGCAGGTATGAGATTATCATTAAACTCTACTACTAGCTTTGACTCTTCCTTAGCGACCTTTACAGGGTAGATCTTAACTCTACTACTTGCTAGTCTCCTCTTGTACTCTTCTTGCCAATTGATCTCGTAGTTTTTCAGCTGGACTACGATTCTCCTTTTAGCTGTAACTGGACCGAGCCACCTCCACAGCCCTAATCTACTCCACTCAGGAGGCTGTCCGAGTCTATTACGCCACGTCTCGAGTATACACCACCACTTTGCCCAGAGATCCGGGTGTAGCTTCTCGATCTCTCTGTACTCGGCTAGAGCTGAAGACGGGCACAAGTAGCAGCCTAGTCTGTCAAAACCTTCTTCATAGAGTCTGTTATATGGTAACTTATACTTGAATATGTAGAGCCAGCACGCTAATTGGCTCCAATACTGAATAGGTGTAGCACTGACCATGTGTGAAACCCACTTGTTACGCCAGACTAGAGGACTTCGCGCCCTGTCAAGAGACTCATAAGCTCTCTGGCCAACTATGTTTAGCGCTCCATTAGGCCACGTGGTCTTAGTCAGCTTAGCAATAGGCGTGAGCTTAGCGACTTTACAACACCACCTGTAGTCTTTGCCAGGAGGTCCAAATACCTCTACAGCCCTCCAAAAAATATCACCAGCTGATGTGTAGTGAACTCTAAACCCGTAAAAAGATGATACTTCCTCGACGTTTCTGAGAGTTTCGGGGAGTTCGAGCCCGGTGTCATTAAAGAGTATTTCGACCTCGCCGAAAACTCTGTGAGTGAGGTCTAGAGCTACTAGGCTGTCTTTACCGCCGGAATACGAGACAACCGGCTTTAAGTTAAACCTCGTGCTCAGTCTCGTGAGGAACTTAATTGACTTTTCTTCTAGAGCTTTTAACCCCTCAAGATTACGTGAAAGCACGAGGTCTATTGAAGCGGGCTTCTCGCTGGTCTCTATTGGTAGCACTCTCTCGTGGAACGTCTTAGTTATTAGTATCTCAGCGTCTCCTTGAGCCTCACCAATAGCGCGAATATCTCCCTTAGTGTCTACTATGACTACCTGCCTGGCCGACCCAGTGGGCTTGCCTGTGATAACCCGGTCCACGTAGAAGGGGGGCTGAGCCTTAATAGCCTCTACAACTCCTAGCTGTAGAGCTATGTATGCCCCCTGATGTGTCAATCTAAAACGCCACTTCTCGCGGAAGGGATCATAGTATAGTTGTCCAATTACATTACCCGAAACTATTACCTCGTACATTAAGTCCCAGTGTGGCACCTTATTGAGCAGTATAAACTTACCACTAATATACTTGTCGAAAAACGAGAGATCGCCGAACTCGTACTTTAACGCCTCTTTGAGCCTCTCTAGATCACCTCTGAACGCGGGCCTCGCATCGCCGGGCTCACCGAGTTTTAAGACGTAGAATAGCTCTATTTCCTCCTGTCTTGGTTTAATTATTGGTATGTTTAGCCAGGGATCCCAGTATATCTTAACAGTTTTGGGCCATAGTCTGCGCACTTAAAATCCCTGAGATAACTTGCTAATAGAATACTTTTACTTAACTCTCTAATTTTTACCCCTTTCAATTTTATGGGTGTTAATTGTGGATCCAGTGGAGTTCATTAAAGGCCTTATTACGCTAACTGTAGTGGTAGCGTGGTTCGTGTTCTTACTAGCCTGGATTATCGGGTGGCTTATTCGAGGCTTGCCGATACCGTTTTTGAAAATAAAGAAACTTGGAAGTAAATTCATAGAAGACGCTATTTGGGCGGCGTTCTGGCTAGCTATGGGTACAACGGTATTTGCTATTATTGCCTATATTACTTCTTCACTTCAACTACCCATGCCGCAGCCCCCTTCAATTCCCTAAACTATACACTTAAACCTACTTGTACTAGGTGTTCTCAGTGGATATCCTGTCATTAGCATTTTACTTATCCGTTCTCTCGTATTGTCTAGGCGTATTATTAAGAGCGCTACCTCTCCCCATTTACACTGTTAAAAGACTAGGCAGAATGCTCCTAGTGGACGGTGTCTTCTCAGCTGTTCTCGTCTTTTCCTATAGGACGCTCGTTTCGATCATTGACTACTTAGGTAGCGTGCTCGGCACAGACTGGGCTGGCTTTGCGCAGTGGGTGGCTGATAGGACATCACTACTAACTCTAATACTCTCGGTTCTAAAGGCTATTAGTGTGGTTTCAAGTAAAATCGGCCTGGGACCTGTAGTTTCGGGTATAGTAACTCCTATTGTGAATTTAGTTACAACCTCGCTCACAACACTACTAGCGGTTTCAATAGTAGCAGCGGTGCTCAGAGTAGCCGCGGGATTTCTCATAGCCCTGGGTATACTCCTAATTTCAATACCATTTAGACTCTCGAGAGGAGCTGGAGCGATGATTATAGCGCTAACAATAGTCTTCTCTGTGGGTGTGCCGCTAATGCCGCAATTCATATCAACAATAACGAGTGGTACTATAGCTAGCTACGGCCTCAACGAACCTGTGTGTTCTGCTACTTTAAGCCTTAAAGACGCTAAAGGCCGCCCTCTGGGCTTAGCTGTTATTGAGGGCTATAGAGGCGAGGAGTTCCTCTACAGGTATGTATTTGATGCACGTGGATTCCTAGTAGTTGATAAGTCAAGAGGAGGATTTCCCTGTGAAGAACACGAGGCGGTAGTTGAAATAGCTGGTATTAAGTACAAGTTTACACTACCAGTTGCGAGCTCTGCGTCGTATAACTACACGCTTCAATTACCAGATCTCCTAGCACTAGACACGATCAGAGTCGTAGAGATAGGTAGCTATGTAACTATTCTGGACTATTATAGAGAAGCGGGTAGAGTTAAACTAGTCGTAGATGTGAAAAGTGACACATATATTGGTATTTACGTAGAGAGCTCAGATGAATTAAAAGTACTCGTTAACAACACAGAGGTGAGAGAGTCAGGTCTCGTGAAGTTCGCGTGGTACGGTATTAACTACACGGCTTTCAAATACACGTTTACATCAGGTGTTTACGCAATTGATATTGCACTAGAATACCGTTCTACGCCTCACCCGGATGTACTAGTAGAGCCATTTATACTAAAAGCTCTCGAAATTGACGTATTTTCACCCGAATCCCTGATCTTCTTTGCTACGTACACGTTTGTGGAGTTAACAATTATGCCACTTATATACATATCTATTCTGCTCGCAGTCTCGTACAGCGTAGCTCGCCTACTAGGCGGAGTTTCAACGAGTATAGCTAAGTACCTAGTGGTGGTGTAGTTGAGGAGAATTACAGTAATACTGCTACTTCTCGTAGTCCTCTATAGTCTTCAAATGTTCTTAGTGACTTCTAGCGCAATCTACGTATATGCCTCTTTACTAGTCTCACTGCCACTACTCTCAGTACTGTTATTAGAGTTGGTGAGAGCACGTGAAAATAGTGAAGAGAGTTCTTGAACTACTACAAGTAAATCTTCCAATTAAATTTAGACTCGTAGTTGAACCCCCTGACATAGTGACCTATTTACCTGGAAGAGTCGTAGTTAAGCGTGTTTTAATCTGTAGGAGTGCGGAGTACTCACTTGAGGACCTCGCGGAGAGCTCAGCGAGGACTTTAATAGAGTCTTATAGTGCTCTACTAAAATCCCTGCCATCGGGTGTAGGTATACACATACTCAAAGAGGAGTTGAACACTGAAAAATTCCTGAAGAAACTTGCAAATGAAATATTAAATACTCAAGTGGACCTGGAGAGCGCGAGCGAGGAGCATCGGAGAGTAAGGCTACAGGCTAAACTTCACAAGCTCAAGAGCTTGTACGAGGCTATTTTAAACGGTAAGCCCTTTATAAAAGCGACTCTCGCAGTCACTTTTACAGTTAGTGATAGTAACTCGGATAGAGCTAAAAGTCTTGCAGACTACTACGAATCAGTAGTCGTAGAAATATTCCAAAAACACTTCAACTTGCGTCTTGAAAGAGCTACTCGCGAGGAAATAGTCAAGTACGTGCTCGGATCACTAGGTCTCGATAGAGAAGTGGGTGTGAATCCTATTATCGTCGAGGCGAGTAAGCTCTCCCCGTTCCAGCCACTTGTAATAGACAAAATTACACCTTCGAGAGAGGGTGTTGTAATTGGATTTAAGAAAGACACTCTACACCCAGTTAGCTTAAAGCCCGAGGAGCTTTACTACCACCTAGCCCTAATAGGCCCCACTGGCAGAGGTAAGACCACGCTCCTTGCTAGTATAGTTGAGCAAGTAGTGGCAGACGAGCTGGCAAAAATATACGCTATTGACTTTAAAGGCGACTTGGAAAACTACTTAGCGTCAAACACGCTACTAGTAGTTAAGCCGGAGACGCTACCTCTCAGTTTTCTAAAGCCGCCTCCGGGTGTGAATTCTATTGACTGGAGGTCTGTGGTCTTAGACGCGGTTTCGCACGTTACCGGCTTACCCATAGATAGAGTTTCTAGTGCTCTTAGCGCCCTCGAGAGGGCTGTTAATATTGAGGAGTCGCTTAAATCGCAACCCGCCTCTACACTCGTACACTTCTTAGAGTTTTTGAGTATCAGTGCGGATTACGCAACTCTAAAGGAAGTTCTTGAGGGAAATGTGATTATAAGTTTAAAGGAGCGAGGAGTAGTATTTCAGAACACCTACGCGGCGCTCTTCATAGGAATAGTCCGAAACACTCTACTTAAGAGCACTAGTAATCGAGGAGCTCTAGTACTAATAGATGATGCTTGGAGAATTCTCAGGCTCAGGTCTATTGCCGAGATTGTTAGAGAGGGTAGGAGTAGAAGACTTGGAGTTGTAATATCAACTCAAAGCCCCGAGGACATACCGCTAGAAGTCCTCGAAAACATTAGTCACATCGTAGTCTTCGGCTCAAGGAACGGAGAGTACATTGAGAAAATTAGAAGTTTTATAGGTCTAAGCGAAGATCAGGCTAGAGTGCTATTTAGACTCGGTATTGGCGAGGCAATATATATTAATACTGTTAACAGGAGAGTAGAAGTCATTAGTACAACTAAACCACTTAAGTTTAGCAAGTAGTGTAGAAAGTATAAATTACCAGAACTACCACTGTATCCTTTAGTTGACTCTGTAGAGTTTATTCAGAGGTGATCTAGATGGGTGGTAGGCAGAGAACAACGCTCTTTATGATCAAGGAAAAAGAGCAGAAGACTAGTACGACTAGTAGAGAGGAGAAGAAGAGTAAGAAAGAGGAGAAGGGCTCACGTAAAGAGGGAAAGTAGTGTACTAGTGCTGGGAACTCAATGACTCTGATTAAAGTAATTTTGCCTACGAGTATTTTAGCTATTGAACACACGCCGCTTTTAAAGGCTCTGAGAGTTCATCAAGTCGCGCGCTGGACAGCTATTTTCGGTGTACACGAAGTCGTCTTTTACAAAGAACCTACAACTGGATACACGGAGTTTCAAGAGCACGAGAAGTTTATTAAAGCACACTGGAATTACTTCTTCACACCACCATATCTGAGAAAAACCCTAATACCTCCTAACCCAACGCTCAGATATGTCGGAGCACTCCCACCAATTAGATTAGAGGCTTTCAACACCGCTAAGAGACCTAGAGTTGGAGAAATTAGAGTAGGATTAGTCTACAGAGAAGCCGATGGCCAGCTCCACGCCCACGTGGGGGACAGGGTTCCTTACCTAGTTAAAGACAGCTGTGAAGAGGGCTTGAGACCTGTTCGTGTAGTTAGTGTAGAAAACAGGCTTGTGGAGTGTGTAGAGAAGCCTGTGTATTTGGGCCCCCGCCTGGTCTTTACTACTAGCTTGCACGAGGCGCTTGAAGAGGCCGGGAAGACCTCTGACTTCATTATCGCGACTGATAAGAAAGGTAGCGTCCCAAGTATTAGTGAAGTGCTTAGAGTGTGTAAAAGCAGAGTAGCGATTCTCTTCGGGAGTCCTAAATACGACTTATTTGAAATAGCGCAGCAAGAGGGTATTTCGCTCAGAGACTACGTGGATTGCGTGTGGAACACTGTTCCTGGACAGAGAGTTGTAAGTATTAGAACGGAGGAGGCTCTAGTAATAACACTAGGAGTCGTAAACGTGTTTTTAAGCTCCTGTAGTGAGAGGTGAATAGGAGAGTATCTTAAAAAGGGCGGAGTTTAGTATATAGTCAGAAGTGCTAGTGCTCATGTAGCTAGAGAAGGCTTAGGTGTTTATCGTGGGGCATAGAAAGACCCACGCGCCAAGACATGGAAGTCTCGGCGTGAGACCGCGTAAGAGAGCGGAGGATCTAACTCCGAGAATAAAGTCGTGGCCTGAGAAGAGCTGGTTTGACTTACTCTACGAGAAGTACGGCGAGGAGGTTGTAAATAAAGGTATTTACAAGTCACCCGTCCTCTTAGCTTACCCCGTGTATAAAGCCGGAATGACTCACGCGCTAATAATTGAGGATCGCCCTAACACGCCTTTCTCGGGCAAAGAGAGGTTTACACCTATTACAGTACTAGACGCACCGCCAATAGTGGTTATAGGAATTAGGACTTATACACGTGACTATAACGGGGCCTTAAAGACGCTGGGCGAAGTGTGGACTAATCCTGTAAGCGCAGTAGTCAAGGCTGTTGAAGACCTATACTCTTCTAATCCACTGTGGAATTTAGACCCGAAAGAAGTTGCACGTAAATACTTACTAGGGCTCCGCAAAGCTAATCACGGCCTCGTCAAGCCGGATCCGAGCGGAGAGTATGGGTTTAAGTTTGTCGCTGAAAGCACTGAAGAGGATATCAAGAAGGTTCTAAGTGGAGATATCGCAGATATCAGAGCAATTATAACGACTATACCCGTTCTCGCGGGATTCGGTAAGAAGAAGTGCGAGATTCTCGAAGTAAAGATTCACGGAGGAAGCATAGAGGAGAGAATTAAGTACGCTACTTCGATATGGGGCAAATACTTAACGCCTTTCGACGTCTTCGCGGAGGGGCAATTCGTAGACGTTATTGGAGTAACAAAGGGTCACGGATTTCAGGGCGTAATAAAGAGATTTGGTGTTAAAGAGCTTCCAAGGTGGCACAAGCACAGAAAAGGTAGTAGAAAAGTCGGCTCGAGAGGCCCCGCCTTCACGTACTCTATGAGTGAAGTGCCGCAGGCTGGTCAAATGGGCTTTCACAGGAGGACTGAGTACAATAAGAGGATAATTAAAATGGGTCGGTATGGCTACGAAGTGACAGTTAAAGGCGGATTCTTACATTACGGGCTAGTCTACGGCCCCTATATCCTAATTAAGGGCTCAGCCATCGGGCCACCTAAGAGACTACTCGTCTTGAGACACCCCATCAGGCCCAGCTTAAAGTTCTTACCACTAACAGGTCCGCAGATAGTTTACTTGAGTCTTGAGAGTAAGCAAGGTGCGTGAGGGAGGTAGTCGTGCTGAGTATTGTGAGTATTAGAGACCCCCACATAGCTGGTCAAAAACTAGTTGTCCCAGTGTTCGGCGTAGACGGCAGTGTTGTCAGGGAAATAGAGTTACCGGAGGTCTTCTACTGCCCTATTAGGAAGGATGTTATTAATCGTGCTTTCCTCTCAGCTTTTACAGCAATGCTTCAGCCAAAGGGCAGAGACCCGCTGGCCGGTAAGAGGACCACAGCTAAGTATTGGGGAGTAGGCTATGGACTAGCTAGAGTACCCAGGCTACCCGATGGAACAGCTAGATTTGTTGTCTCAGCTAGAAAAGGGCACATAGCATTTCCCCCGAGACCAGACAGGAGAATTCACGAGGAGGTGAACAAAAGGGAGCGTGTACTCGCCATAATATCAGCTCTCGCGGCGACTTCGAGAATAGATCTTGTAAAAGCGCGAGGGCACGTGTTTAGCTGTGAAAAACTACCGGTAGTTGTAGATGGAAGCGTGGAGAGCGCTGTAAGCAGGACTAGAGAGGCAAAAGAGTACCTACAAAAAATCGGTGTGTGGAGCGATATTGAGAGGAGTTACGAGAGAATAAGGATTAGAGCTGGAAAGGGCAAAATGAGGGGGCGTAGATACGTTGAGCCTGTCAGCGTGCTATTTATACTCTCGGACTACACAGCCCCGTTCGCTAAGGCCGTGAGGAACTTCCCTGGAGTAGACATAGCCACGCCTAATAACCTCAGCGTCCTCCACTTGGCTCCGGGCGGGGTCCCTGGGAGATTAACAGTTATATCTCTTCCGGCGCTAGAAGAGCTTGCGAAGAAGTACGAGGTGAGGTTCATTGAGTGACGTTGAGCAGGCGTTGAGGATAATTAAGAGGCCTGTTCAGAGCGAGAAAGCTTTAATGCTCATTGATAAACAGAACACGTTAACATTTATAGTTGATATTAAAGCTAATAAACACGATATTAAACGAGCTGTTGAAACATTATTTAACGTTAAAGTGGAAAGCGTTAGAACTCTAATAACTCCTAAAGGCGAGAAGAAAGCTTATGTTAAGCTCAAGCCCGAGTACAAGGCGTCAGAAATAGCTACACAATTAGGCTTAATGTAGGTGGAGCGCTATGGGTAAGAGAATAATTGTCCAGAGGAGAGGGCGCGGAAGCCCCACTTGGAGAACGCCAGATCACCTGCACATAGCCCCGGCTAGATACCCCCCACTAGACCCGGACAAGACGTATAAGGGCCTCGTCAGAGACCTCATTCACGATCCCGGCCGCTGGGTTCCTCTAGCAGAAATAGAGCTGGAGACGGGAGAAGTGTTTTACATACCAGCTGTTGAGGGCATGTACATTGGGCAAATTATAGAGATAGGTCCTCAGGCTAGGGTCAGTAATGGGCACATTTTGCCAGTCGGCTTAATACCCGAGGGTACTCAAGTAGCTAACGTCGAGAAAATACCGGGAGACGGCGGCAGATACGCTAGATCTAGTGGCACATACGCCGTAGTTTTGGGTAGATCAGGCGACAAAGTTAAGATCCTGCTTCCAAGTGGAAAAGTCATAGAAGTCTCTGCGATGGCGAGGGCTACAATAGGCGTGATTGCAGGTGGAGGGCGACTAGAAAAGCCGCTACTGAAAGCGGGTGCTGCCTACTGGAAGTGGAGTGCTAAGAGTCACTGGTGGCCACGAGTTAGAGGAGTGGCAATGAACCCTGTTTCACACCCACATGGAGGAGGCAGACACGTCGGTAGGCCAACTACAGTGTCTCGGAATGCTCCACCGGGTAGAAAAGTCGGTCACATTGCGGCGAGGAGAACAGGTAGGAGAAGAGGCAAGTAGACATGTGTGTGTCTAGAGCTTTAAACACCCCAAACCTAAAATGTAGTCCTAGTAACTCGCTTGAGAGGCGTGCTTAATGAGCGAGACGTCTAGGCTACCCCCACACTTACAAGACATGCCGCCAGAGTGGAGGAGATTTAGATATAGAGGTAAGACTCTCGAAGAGCTTTTAAACATGTCTTTAGACGAGTTTGTTAAGCTACTACCGGCTAGGCAGAGACGGAGTCTTCTCCGCGGGTTTACTAAGGCTCAGATAAAACTCTTAGCTAAGATAAGAAAGATACTGAGAGATCCCGAGTCAGCTAAGAAGAAAGTTATTAAGACTCACGTCAGAGACATGATAATACTCCCTGAAATGGTGGGATTGACTTTCGCTGTGTACAATGGGAAAGAGTATATTCAGTTTAAAGTTACACCTGAAATGATAGGCCACTACTTAGGTGAGTTTAGCCCAACCACTAAGAAAGTTACACACGGCGAGCCAGGCCTCAAAGCTACTAAGAGTAGCAGGTTCGTTGCTATGAAGTAGGTGTTAGTGTTATGCCTACATGGCACTACTCGCTGAAATTACGTGATGAAAGCAAAATAGCGAAAGCAGTACTATTCGACGTCCCTGTCTCAATAAAGTACATGAGAGAAATAGCGGCTACTATAAAAGGAATGAAGCTAGCTGAAGCCGAGAAATTCCTCGAGGACGTTATTAAGCTAAAACAACCTGTTCCTTTTAGGAGGTACCACGGTAAAGTAAGTCACAAAAGGGGTCTCGCCGACAAATTCGGCTGGCCTAGTGGCAGGTACCCTGTAAAAGGAGCTAAATACATGCTGGAACTACTGAGAACTGTTAAGGCTAACGCCGAAAACAAGGGCTTGAACCCGGAGAAACTAGTAGTTATTCACGTAGCAGCCCACAAAGGACCCACTCTAAAACGCTACATGCCGAGAGCATTTGGGCGCGCTACACCCAAATTCAGGAGGACAAGTCACCTTGAAGTAGTAGTCAGAGAGGTTGATTAACGTGGTTGGCCCTAAAGTTAAAAGATACTTCTTGTCGTACGGCTTAATGAAGGTAATGGTTGACGAGATCTTGGCTTACTACTTCAAAGATGCTGGTTACGCTGACGTGGAGATATATAAGACTCCACTTGGACACAGAGTAGTAATCTACGCTGAGCACCCAGGGAGGCTTATAGGTCGCGGTGGATCTGTATTAAAGAAAATAGCGAGTGTTCTTCAGAGTAGAGTAGGTCTTGAAAATGCGAGTATCACGGTCTCTCCCGTAGTCAACCCGGATTTAAATGCTAGAGTAGTTGCCTTTAGAATAGCTAGATTGCTTGAGCGCGGTGTTCCTTACAGAAGGTTAATTATGTTCACTCTGCGAAGAGTAATGGAGGCGGGGGCTTTAGGCTGCGAGATCGTTATAAGTGGTAAGCTTAGAGGGGAGAGAGCTTCTTTCGAGAAGCTCCGAGCCGGTAAAGTCTACAAGGCGGGTGAAATAGTCGACCATATAGTTGACAGGGCAGTAGCGCACGCTCTGCTAAAACCCGGTGTTTACGGTGTAGAGGTAATTATAGTCAAGCCGGCAGCACAACTCCCAGATCAGATTACTGTTAAAGAGCTCCCGCCAGCAGAGCTCGAGAAGATAAAGCAGGAGGTGAAGAGTCTTCTTGAAGCCAGATGAGATACGCAAAATGAGTAGCGAGGAGAGGCTTAGAAAGCTCGAAGAGCTGAGAATGGAGTTAATAAAGCTGAGACTACAAGCTAAAATGGGCTTGTTAAAAGACCCAGCTAGAATTAGAAACGTCAAGCGGGACATTGCGCGCATATTGACAATTATGCGAGAAGAGGAGCTTAAGACTAAGCAGTCTGCGCAGTGATTTATATGAAAATAACTCCGAACAATATACTCTGCCACGAACTCATAGGTCTCGAAGTTAAAATAGAGCAGTACACAGACCCTAGTTTAGTCAACGTTACTGGTAGAGTTGTGGACGAGACGCTTAAAACTCTGGTCATTGAGAGAGAAGGCGGGAAGAGAATCCGAGTATTTAAAGCAAACGGCGTTTTTGTATTTAAGACTCCAGATGGTAGAGAAGTTACTGTTGTGGGTGAAGATATAGTTGGCAGGCCGTGGGACAGGCTTAAAAAGAATATTAAAAAGTGCTGGGTGTAAACTATGAGCGCGCCTTTAAGCGGCTCCGGGGTAGTGCGTAATATAGGTATACCAGGAGTTAAACCGCCGGAGAAGGTGTGTAATGATCCTAAGTGTCCCTGGCATGGGCACTTAAAAGTTCGTGGCGTGATACTCGAGGGCATAGTGATCAAGAAGCGCGCTAGGAAGATGGCCGTTGTCCTTCACGAATATCTACACTACGTGCCTAAGTACATGAGATATGAGCGGAGAAGAAAGAAAATACACGTTCGAGTGCCGCCTTGTATTGAAGTTGAAGAGGGGGATAGAGTGCTTATAGCTGAGACGAGACCGCTCGCTAAAACTGTGGCATTTGTGGTTATAAGCGTCCTTGAGAAAAAGCGTAGAGGTGGCGCCTAGTGGGTGCTAAGCGAGCGACGGCGGGTAAGCCTACCTACTCTAGGAGGCACATAGCAACAGGACTTCAAGTAATGTCTAGAGTTAAAGTGACTGATAATAGTGGAGCTAAAGAGGCGCTAATAATAGGCGTGCCTGGATATCACGGCAGGCTGAGGAGAATTCCGCCGGCTGGCGTGGGCGATCTTGTAGTTGTAAGTGTGAAAAAAGGCACCCCGGAGGTTAGGAAAAAGATCTTTAAAGCTGTAATTGTGAGGCAGAAGAGGCCCTACAGGAGACCAGACGGCACATGGGTTGCATTTGAGGATAACGCTGTCGTGCTACTAACGCCTGAAGGTACATTAAAGGGCACAGAAATCCGTGGCCCCGTGGCCAGAGAGGCGGCCGAGCGCTGGCCTCAGATAGCTAACGCGGCGTCAGTAATTGTGTAGGTGGCGAGTAGTGCCCCTCAAATCATCCACTCAGCCGCGAGTTCAGAGAAGACAACTCTATACAATGCCTCTTCACTTGAGGCACAAGCTATTCAATGCCCCCTTATCACGTGAACTTCGCGAAAAGTACGGAGTTAAGAGACTACCAGTGAGAGTAGGCGATGTTGTGAGAATTATGAGGGGTGACTTTACAGGCGTAGAGGGCAAGGTTGTCAAGGTCGACTTGAAGCGGGTTAGAATATTCGTGGAGGGGGTTCAAATTAAGAAAGCAGATGGAACCCCTGTTTACTACCCGATACACCCAAGTAAAGTAATGATAGTTAAATTAGACCTCTCGGACAAGTACAGGTTGAAAATAATTGAGCGCAGGAGAAGAGCTGGAGAGACCCCACTGCGCGGGGAGAGCACACAAAGCTGAGAAGGTGATGTATTGTGGCGCGAATGGGGGGCTCAAGGCACTTAAAGGCGCTAGCGGCACCAGAGTTCTGGCCTATACTCAGGAAGGAGTATAAGTGGACAGTAAAACCCAGCCCAGGACCACACCCCCTAGAGCGCTGTATACCACTTCTCATTCTAGTCCGCGATGTATTCAAGTACGCTAAGACTGGGAGAGAGGCGAGAAAACTAATTGCAGAAGGTCACTTTAGGATTGACGGCAGAGTTGTAAAGAACTACAAGTTTCCAGTAGGGCTAATGGACGTTGTTGAGATCGTGGATACAGGTGAAGTCTACAGGATACTGCCCACGCCCGTAAAAGTCTTGTGGCCGCACAGAATACCGAGAGAGGAGGCTCTAGTTAAGCCGTGTCAGATCATAAATAAGACTACGGTGAAAGGCGGGCATATACAGCTTAATTTACATGATGGTAGAAACGTCCTTATCAGAGTCTCTGATCCACGCAATCCAGTTGAAGATGTATACGAAACTCTAGGCACAGTTATACTCTCACTAAAGGATAACAGCATACTAAACTACATACCACTCAAAGAGGGAGTAATTGCTATTATTAGTGGCGGTAAAAACGTTGGACGCGTGGGTAAAATAGTAGAGATTATACCTAGTGCGCTGAAGAGAAGGAAGTTCATCGTTACTCTAGAAGATAGTGCTGGTAGGAGGTTCCAGGCGAGTCTCGAGTACGTGTTCCCAATAGGAGTCGAGAAACCAGTCATTACACTATATGAGGGTGCGTGGTAATGCCGGTTTTAACTCCTGAGCTCGAGAGCGCGATTACTAAGAAGTGGGAGAGCAATCCAATGCTCAAGCCGAGAATAGCCAAGGTGACAGTTAACGTTAGTATAGGCTCAGACTTCGAGAGGTTGAAGAAGATTGCTAGTGTACTAGAAGAGATCACTGGACAAAAACCCTCATTGAGGAGGGCAAAGAAAACTATAAGAGAATTTGGCGTAAAGAAAGGAGACTACATAGCAGCAGTTGTTACACTTAGAGGTAACCGCGCAATAGAATTCTTAAAGAAAGCCTTAGATGCAATTGGCTACAGAATCAAGGAGTCTAGCTTTGACGACTACGGAAACGTGTGTTTTGGCATTAAGGAACACATACACCTACCGGGAGTGAAGTATGATCCGGAAGTGGGTATATTTGGCATGGATGTCTGCGTGACTATTGAGAGACCCGGCTACAGAGTTATGCGTAGAAGGCGTTGCAGGTCTCACGTTCCTAGAAGACATAGAGTCACAAAGGCAGAGTCTATGCTACTACTTAAAAACCTCTTTGGAGTTGAAATTGTCGAGCAGTAGGTGTGCTTATGGCTAAGTTTAAACCTCCTAAGCAAAATAAGTACGGGCGTGGAGTGCAAGAGTGCAGGAGATGCGGATCTCGAGACGCCGTTATACAAGCCTATGGTATCTACCTGTGTAGACAGTGTTTTAGAGAAGTTGCCGTTACTCTAGGATTTAAGAAGTACAACTAGTAGGGGGTGAGAAGTCGTATGGTGGCCATGGACCCGCTGGCAAACACTCTCTCGGCTATATACAATGCCGAGATGAGAGCTAAGAGAGAAGTAGTCACGTGGCCAGCCTCTAAGTTAATACTCAACGTCCTCAAGGTTCTCCAGAGAGAGGGCTATATTGGCGAGTTCGAGTACATTGATGATGGTAGATGGGGCAAAATTAGAATTCAGTTACTAGGCAGAATTAACAAAATAGGCGTTATAAAGCCTAGACTACCAGTAAAGTACAGAGACCTTGTAAATCCTCCACATTGGCTGAAAAAGTACCTACCAGCATACAATATAGGAATACTAATTGTCTCCACGTCTCAGGGGGTAATGTCTCACCGCGAAGCTATAGAGAGAAAAATTGGTGGAGTGCTCTTAGCGTATTGCTACTAGGAGCTTAGGTGAGAGCGTGGCCAAGGCGATACACGTAGAAGAGAGGGTTCCAATACCGGAAGGCGTGAAAGTCCAGGTTAACGGCCTTAAAGTTCGCGTAGAGGGCCCGCGTGGTGTTCTAGAAAAGGACTTCTCACACGCGCGTGGCGTGCTTATTTCGCTTAAAGATAACGAGGTCGTTGTTGAAGCTTATTTAGCTGATAGGAAGCTTAAAGCTCTTGTCGGTACACTAGCATCACACATTAAAAACATGATTACAGGTGTTACAAAGGGGTTCAGGTATAAATTGAAAATTGTCTACACGCACTTCCCCGTGACCGTTGTAGTTGACAAGCAGAATAAGCTCGTCAGGATAAAGAACTTTCTCGGCGAGAAAGCTGATCGCATTGCTAAAATTTACGGCAATGTAGAAGTCCGTGTTGAGGGTAACGACGTAATTGTAGAGGGTATAGACATAGAGGAAGTCGGACTAACAGCGGCGTCGATAGAGAGAGCCACGCGCGTGAAAGACCTCGATAGGAGAATTTTTGCAGATGGAATTTACATTTACGAGAGAGGAGTAGCAGGTGAGTGATGTGAGTGAGCGCGAAGAAGGTGTAGATCTAGAGTACTACCTCAAGTTACGCGAGAAGATGAAGCGGAAAATGCCCGAGTTTCTAAGGCACTTGTGGTGGAAAAAGCCAAAGTTTAAAAATGATCCCAAGTGGCGCAAACCTAAAGGTATAGATAACAAGATGAGACTACAGCTCAAGGGATACCCACCCCTCGTCAAAGTAGGCTATCGCACACCAGAAGTTGTCAGAGAGCTTCATCCCAGCGGGCTTAAACCCGTAGTTGTTCACAGTGTTAGGGAGCTCGATAACTACAAGCCGGAGGAGCACTTAATATACATTGGCGGCACTGTCGGATTAAAGAACGCTATTCTAATATATAAGAGGGCTGTTGAGAGGGGATTTAGGGTAGCTAATCCACCTACTGGCGTCGAGACTGTCCAGAGGTGACTACGACGTGACTGACCTCACACTGCAAAAGAGACTCGCAGCCGAAGTACTAGGAGTGGGTATTTCGAGAATAAAAATAGACCCTACTAGAGTAAGCGAGGTAGCTCAGGCCATAACGAGAGAGGACATTAAGAGGTTAATTAAAGAGGGCGCTATCTGGGCGGAGCCCGAGCGCGGAGTGGTGGGTTACTCCTCTAAGATTAGACATAAACAGCGCGTAGAGGGGCGTAGAAGAGGTCACGGTAAGCGTGAAGGCGGTAAGTACGCTCGCACAGATCCTAAAGAGGTCTGGATGAACAGGATTAGAAAAATCAGGAGGTATTTGAGGTATCTGAGAGACCACGGCATTATAGATAGGAAGACTTATAGGCGACTCTACATGTTAGCCAAGGGAGGTTACTTCACGTCTTTTGCCTCGCTGAGACTGTATCTCAAAGAGAAGGGTATACTTAAAGAGACGTAGCTCGAAGAGGTGGCGGTTGTGGCGAGAGGGCCTAGGTACAAGGTTCCACGCAGGAGGAGGCGAGAGGGGAAGACAAATTACTATAAGCGTTACATAATGGTGCTCTCAAATCACCCTAGATTTGTCGTGAGGAAGACACTAAACTATATATGGGTGCAAGTAGCGATAGCAAAGCCGGAAGGGGATCACATAGTGGCGGCGGCGCACTCGCGAGAACTCGTCAAGAAGTTTGGGTGGAAAGGGGGCACGGCTAACACCCCGGCTGCCTATTTAACGGGTTTACTGGCGGCTCTTAGAGCACTGGAGAAGAGCATAACGTACGCAGTACCGGATATCGGCCTTCACAGGCCCGTTAAAGGCGGAATCGTGTTCGCGGCGATCAAGGCCGCTAACGATGTTGGCTTGAAGGTTCCAATGAGCGAGGAAATGGCACCACCACTCGAGAGAATTCGAGGTGTCCACATAGCCATGTATGCTAAAATGTTAAAGGAAAAAGGCCTCGACAAGGTCAGGTTTTCAAAGTACTACGAGAGGGGTCTAGACCCTGAGAACCTGCCTCAGCATTTTGACGAGGTTAAAAATGCCATTCTTTCTTACTACGCCTCTAGAATCAGTGCGTTAAGGGGTTAGTAGTGTCCTACAGCTTTATGCCGGCCTTAGACAAAGCGGCACTGGAGAAGTGGGTTCCCCGCACAAGAACAGGCAAGCTCGTGTTAGAGGGCAAAATAACTAGTCTAAATGAGATCTTTAGTAGAAATCTACCGCTCTTAGAGCCTGAAATCGTAGACTACCTACTACCAGGACTTAAATACGCAGTAGTCGACCGCAAGCACGTACAGAAAATGACTGACGCGGGTAGGAGAACAAAAATACAAGTAGTAGTCGTAGTTGGCGACGAGGGTAATTACGTCGGTATAGGCATTGGCAAAGCACGCCAGTATACAGATGCGCTGACAAAGGCTCTTAGAGACGCCAAACTGAACATCAGGCCGGTTAAGAGGGGGTGTGGTAGCTGGGAGTGCAGATGTGGAGAACCCCACTCAGTACCATTTACTGTTGAAGGGTCTTCTGGGAGTGTGAAAGTAATTCTCAAGCCGGCCCCCAAGGGAACCGGTCTAGTCGCGGGTGACGTCGCGAAAGTAGTGCTTAGACTAGCTGGCATAAAGGACGTGTGGACGCAGAGTTTTGGGGAGACGAGGACGACGCTAAACTTCGCGAAAGCTGTAGTAAACGCGCTTCATAACACATATAGATTTGTATCGCCCCTCGACTGGGTTAGAACGTAGAAGTAGTACGCGGTGTAGAGTCGTGAGCTCCGAGACAATGTACATACCGGTCTACGCTATTATTAGAATCCGCGGAAGAGTAGACTGCCCCTACGACGTTGAGTACACCCTCAAACTACTGCGACTACACAAGAAATTCCACTGCACACTCTACCCCGCGACTCTGCCAGGAATAAAGAACATGTTGTTAAAAGTAGCCAACTGGGCTACTTGGGGTGAGATTAATAGAGAGACACTAATACTACTCCTCAAAGAGCGTGGCAGAGTACCCGGGAATAAGAGACTCACAGATGAGTATGTTGATAAGTACTTCGCTCAGTATGGCATTAAGGGGGGTATTACAGCTCTAGCAGACGCTATTCTCCAGGGTAGGATATTCCTACACAAAGTAGACCACTTAGTAAAGCCCGTTTTTAGACTCCACCCCCCTAGAGGCGGGTTTAAAGGGTCTATAAAGAAGCCCTACGATCAGGGTGGAGAATTAGGTTACAGGGGCCCCGCTATAAATGAGCTCCTAGCTAGAATGATCTAGGTGGTGTGCTGTGGTTGTGAGGCGTAGGAAGAAGAGTCGCAAACTACGTGGCAGGACTAGGACTATGGGCTGGGGCAGAGTAGGGCAACACCGCAAGAGCGGGTCGAGAGGAGGCTTCGGCGCAGTAGGTTTCCACAAGCACAAGTGGATATGGGTACTAAAGTACGCGCCAAACTGGTACGGTAAGCACGGCTTTGTTAGCCCTCATCAGCTTAAACGAGAAATTAAAACCATTAATGTCGGCGAGCTCAATGAGCTTGCACTACAATTAATTTCGCGTAATACGGCCGTAAAAGAGGGCGATTTAATCGTCATTAATACAGTTGAAATGGGTTACGACAAGGTTCTAGGAGAAGGTAGAGTAACACTGCCACTAAAAGTCATAGCTAAGAGCGTCTCGGAGAAAGCCAGGGAGAAAATTGAAAAACAAGGAGGAGTAGTTGTTCTAGTTGAGAGTAAAGAGACGGCACAGCCATCTGAGTAGTTATCCTCTACAAGAAACCACTGCATTACAGTGCCACTTTCAGCGCTTCTTAGACTTACAGCTCTATATTTTTAACCCGGCATACTCTACAGTTACTTAGTACTAGCATTAGTGCGTGTTTGACTTAGCGAGGGAGGTGGTATTTTTGGGAGTGCTCAGTGTTATGGCGGCGATTGCCAAGTACATTCCGAGCGTTCCTAGGCCTAAGAAGAGGCCGAGTCTCGGAGAGAGACTTCTGTGGACTCTACTAGCACTACTAGTATATCTACTAATGGCGCACACACCTCTATATGGTATACAAGTAGCGGGACCCGAGCAGTTTCTACTAATACAAGTTATTTTCGCCGCTCACAGCGGAACTCTCATGGAGCTTGGTATTGGGCCAATAGTCACAGCTGGTCTAATAATGCAAATACTCGCTGGCGCTAAGATAATTGACATAGACATAACGGACCCGGAGAAGCGCCGCGAGTTCACAATGGCGCAGAAAACACTAGCACTAATCCTCATCGCGTTTCAGTCCGCCATGTACTCTCTAGCGTGTAGATATTGGCATTACATTGGAAACCCAGTAACCCACTGCCTAGCAGGGTGGAACATTAGACTCGCAGTGGCATTACAGCTATTTCTGGCATCTCTCATCATAATGATCCTAGACGAGATGATCCAGAAGGGCTGGGGTATAGGCTCTGGCGTGTCTCTGTTTATTCTGGCTGGTGTCGCCACCACAGTATTCTGGAGTATATTTAGTCCGCTTCAAGTACGAGGAGAGTACGTGGGCTTTATACCCCACGCTATAAGTACTATTTCTAGAAATGGCGATATCGCAGCTATACTCGCTAGGCCAGGGGGTAGAGACCTAATTGGTTTACTAGCGACATTTATTATCGTCATTCTGCTTGTTTACTTGAGTAGTATGAGAATAGAAATACCAATTACATCGCCACGCCTCTACACAATTAAAGCGCGCGTACCCCTACAATTCCTCTACGTGAGCAACATACCAGTGCTGTTCATAGGTATACTGTACTCAAATATAATAGTGTTCGCGGCGCTAATTAGGAGGTACTTAAGCCCCGTAATACCAGCTCAAATTGTAGATCTCTTGGTTAAATACGACGAGGAGGGCAGAATTATAGGGGGCTTAGCGTACTACTTAACGGGACCTCACGGAGTTATTAGCGCGTCGCAGGACCCTGTTCACACTATTATATACAGCGCCCTCGTACTAGTATTTGCAATTATATTTGGACTTATGTGGGTTGAAGTAGCGGGGCTAAATCCATCAGCTCAAGCACGGCAACTCATAGAGAGCGGGTTTGAAGTGCCTGGGCTTAGACGCAATCCTAGAATACTAGAACAGATACTCTCAAAGTACATATACCCGCTAACTATTCTCTCCTCTATAATCGTAGCGCTAATAGCTATTATAGCTGATATACTCGGAGCTTATGGTACTGGCATGGGGCTACTCCTAGCTACTGGTATACTACAACAGTACTACACTTTAATAGCATATGAGAGGGCACTTGAAGCCTATCCACTGCTCAGGAGACTTGTTGGCGAGTAGTACTCATGATCACAACTACTATAGTAGTGTACACTTTAGTCATGGTAGCTACATATGTTCTCCTCGCGAGAGCTTTTAAGAAGTCGAGATTTTACACTCAAGTCCGCTCTCTTCGCCAGTTGTTAGAGGGCGCTCCAGTAGAGATCAGATCTAAGAGGGATATTAGGAAATACAGGAAAATTAGACCGTACATAAAATCTCTTCGCAGAAAAATGCTGCTAGTCACACTAGTCTATACGGGTTTATTCCTAGTGGTTTACGTGGGCTGTATACTAGTAGCGTGGTTCATTTCGAGTGTTTTTAATACGCTCGTAGTTGACTCGCCTATTGGAATACCGTTTTTAAGCTTCTTTAACCACGAGTCTGGGTACTTCGAGATCCCAGTATTTGTGATCGTAATACTAGCCTTAACAGGCGCTCTCTACGTCTTTATGAGAGAGGCTAGAGTAGAATAAAAGCTATTTAAGTACTCCTCTACATGAGATACGAGCAGTATGGGTGCTTAGCTATGCCTCGTCCAATGTATAGAACGAGGAGTTGGAGGAGAGTTAAGAGAGTCACTCCTGGAGGGGAACTAGTTGTACACTATGAAAAGAGGCGTCCTGGTAGAGCGCGGTGTGCTATTTGTGGAGGCGAATTGCACGGAGTTCCAGCACTGAGACCTGCTCAGCTTAGCAAGCTCGCTAAGACTATGAAAAGACCTGAGAGGATGTATGGAGGCGTAGTGTGTCCACGGTGTCTTGCAAGAGGGCTGAGAGAGAGTGTGCGCATGTCTATCCGCGAAGTTAGTAGCTTGATCACCCCCTCTCAGTAGAGATCGAGTTTGCCGTAAGAAGTAGCCCACTCCAGGCGCAGGGTGCGTGGAGAGTGGTTAGAGTAGTTATTAGTGGACCCCCGGGAAGTGGCAAAACTACTCAGGCTAAGCTAGTGGCCGAGTATTTTGGATTAAAGTACTTCTCGGCGGGTAGGATTTTCCGCGAAATTGCACTCAAACGCGGCGTGGACATTGAAGAGTTGAGTTTAATTGCTAGTAGAGACCCCAGCATAGACATAGAGGTTGACAGGAAGACCTTTGAAGTTGCGCGAGAAAATAACATTGTCATAGACGCGCACTTGGGTGCGTGGATTGTAGGAGACCTCGTAGACATAAGAGTGTACATAACAGCGCCCTTCGCGCTGAGAGTCTTGAGAATAGCTACTAGAGACAACGTACCACTTGAGAAAGCCCTGAGAGAAACCCTTATGAGAGAGGTGAGCCAGAAAAAGCGCTTCATGGAGTTTTACGGAATTGATATAAACGACCTCTCTATATTCGACATTATCATAAACACTAAGAATATTGACGTTAAAAAGGCCTTTGAAATTCTAAAAAAGACAATAGAAAGTAGTATTTAAAGACAAATGTAGTAAATGTCGACTCCGAGACCCAGTTGAGTCGGGAAATAGGGTGTTCGAAATGCCCGCAATAGAAATTGGGAGGATCTGTGTTAAAGTCGCTGGTAGAGAGGCCGGTAGAAAGTGTGTTATAGTAGACATAATAGACGAGAATTTTGTGCTAGTAACAGGGCCTAAACAGCTCACAGGCGTTAAGAGGCGTAGAGTTAATATTAAGCACATAGAGCCTACAGATAAAGTCATTGAAATACCGAGAGGAGCTAGTGATGAAGAAGTACTCAGAGCACTAGAGCGAAGTGGTCTAATTGAGTACATGAAGGAAGTAGTAAAACCCAAACTAAGCGAGCTCACTACTAAATCCTCCTAGCTCTATACGTATTTTTCAAAACTCTAGTGTAGAGTTCGCAAAAACCCCCGGTAAAATCCCGAGGTTGTCCTTTACTCAAATAACTCTCTCTTCAACTAAATTACGTGTAATACCACTAGCTGGTAGTGATCCCGCGTAAAAATTTATAAACCACGCAAACCAAAAACTTATATACCCGCTCAAACAATACGAAGTACGCGGTGTGGGAAAATGCCAGAGAGACCACTAACAGCATTCGCCCTAGTATTAATTGGCGGCGCAATAGTCCTAATAACAGGCGTACTAGTACTCGCAGAGGTATTTACAGGCAGAGTCCGCATTATAGACGTACTCAAGCCAACAATGCCACGCTTCATTGAGGAGAACCTTGACGACATGTCAGTGGGGATACTAGCGTCGATCTTTGGGATAATCATAATTGTGGGCTCTATACTAATTGTGACTGGAGCTCTACCAAACGTTAGATCAGGCGCAATAGCAGCGCTGTTCTTCGTCATTCTAAGCCTGTTACTAGTAGCAGGAGGATTCTACATAGGCTTCCTACTAGTATTCGTCGGCTCCATACTAGCACTACTCTGGAGACCACCCACGTAGAGTTCTTTAAGCAATAAAACCTTTTTTAGCTATTTCTAACTACTCCCTGCACTCTCCTTCCAATATCCTGAGGGAATTTAAATACAACTACTTCCTCTCTTCAAAATACTGAAGACTACTTAGTAAGAGAAGTAAGAGATTATAAGAGGTCTTGACAAATTCGTGGCAATTAGGGTGAGTTTATGGGTTTAGTAGAGAAGGCTCTGGAATTTCTTGATAAAATCGCTGAGAGGGCTGGTTACAAGAACGAGTGGATTAAAATGAGAGAGGCTGATACGAGTCCAGATTACGGTACATTACCGTATAGTAGGAGACTAGAAGACCTCGTGCAGTTCGGCGTTATAAATTTAGATAAACCTCCCGGGCCGACAAGCCACGAGGTAGTAGCCTGGGTAAAGAGGCTATTTAATGTAAGTAAAGCCGGTCACGGGGGGACCCTAGAGCCCCCTGTTAAAGGGGGCGGGGATACCCCAAAGTGACCGGCGTTCTCCCAATTGGGTTAGCTAATAGTACTAAGGTCATTGGGAATGTTATTCACAGTGTTAAAGAGTACATTATGCTTATACAGCTACACGAGCTCGTACCCATAAATATCGTGGAGAAAGCCCTCGAGAATTTTAAAGGGAAAATTTACCAGAAGCCGCCGCTGAGGTCGAGTGTTAAGAGGACTATTAGAGTTAAAAACATATATGAGATCGAGATTTTAGACCACTACGAGAAGTTTGTCTTAGTGAGAGTTCTGTGTGACCCCGGGACATACATGAGGAAGTTGGCGCATGACCTTGGGTTAATTCTGGGAGTGGGGGCTCACATGAGAGAGCTTAGAAGGACTAGAACAGGGCCGTTTAGAGAAGACGAGACTCTAGTCAGGTTGCAAACCGTTAGTGAGGCTGTCTACTTGTGGAGAACTAGTGGTCGAGATGATCTCTTGAGGAGAGTTGTACTACCTGTAGAGGTCTCAGTTGCACACTTACCTAAAATACTAGTAATGGACACAGCGGTCGACGCTATAGCTCACGGAGCGGACTTAGCCGCTCCAGGCGTTGTCATGCTCACTAGAGATATTAGAACTAATAGTAAAGTCGCTATTTTTACACTAAAAGGAGAACTAGTAGCTCTCGGAAGAGCTCTCAAAGACGCGGAGGAAATAGCTAAGATGGAGAAAGGCATAGTCGTTAAAACAACTAGAGTAGTGATGCCTCGAGGAGTGTACCCAGACTTCTGGAGGCGTAGAAAGAAGGGCCTTGAGGTATCTAAGTGACCCACTACTACAAAACTACTTCGCCCGGTAAACGTGTACTAATACCCCTCGTTATACGTGGAGTATCACTACAGTTTATCTCCTATACTAGTCTCTTCTCGGGGTCAAGTGTAGATGAAGGCACTAGACTCCTCTTAGAAAACATAGTACTACCTGAAAGTGGCTTAGTGCTAGATGTTGGGTGCGGCTATGGTGTAATTGGAATTACAGTAGCTAAGCTAAACCCCAGGCTCAGAGTATACATGACAGATATAAATTCACTGAGCGTTAAGGTAGCTAGAATTAACGCTAGGCTCAATAGTGTTGAAGATAGAGTCGTAGTTCTCCAGGGAGATAAATACGAGCCTGTTAAAGGGCTTAAATTCAACGCTATATACTCTAATCCACCTCTCTCAGCGGGTATGAGCACAGTTGAAGCTATTATACTAGGAGCTAAAGAGCACTTAGTAAGTAGTGGCTTCGCGCAGTTCGTACTAGCAAAAGGAGGGGACTACCTAGCTAAGAAAGCTAGAGAAGTGTACAGGAACGTGAAGACCACGAGTAAAAAGGGTTATATTATCCTCTACGTAGAAGTATAGTAGTGGAGCCGGGGTGCCCGAGCGGACTAAGGGGCCGGCCTTGAGAGCCGGTGGGGTTTACTCCCCGCGCGGGTTCGAATCCCGCCCCCGGCGCTTCTAGAGCGAAGTCCTAGAGCACTATTAAAAAGAGACCAGGTTACACGGGCTTTGTGAAACCCCATTTTTCAAGGGCCCTAGCTAGTTCTCTGTGAGTTTTTGCGTACTCGTCTAGTGGAATACCCTTGGAAATAGCCTCGAGAGCTTGTCTAACAGCGGCTGCGCCAGCTCGGGGGCCATCGGGGTGGCCTATTACACCACCACCGACTTGTATAACAATGTCGCTTCCCAGAGCCTCTATTACTAGTGGCAGGTTGCCTGGGTGTAGGCCTCCCGAGGACACGGGCATAGCCGGCTTTATGTGGTACATGGGCTGCTCTAGGTGGGACTCGTCACCGGGGTCTGGTTTAAAGTGCTCAGCTCTGAGTATCCTAGCACATCTCACGACGTCTAATTTCTCGCCCTCTAATTTACCGGCCCCTGCTGTTCCTACGTGTAGCTGGTCGACACCAATAATTCTATAGAGCTTTGCCAGCACGTACATTGAAATACCGTGATACTTGTTTCTAGTAAATGCGGCGTGCATGGCTCTGTGAGCGTGTATTGCTAGACCGTGCTCCTCAGCCAGGTCTCTAATATACGAGAGGGCGCTCCAGCCCACAATAACCACGTCTACCATTACATAGGGGTTACCGTAATCAGCGACCAATTTAAGCCTCTTCTCCATTTCTCTAATATCCGCTGTTATGTTAGCAAACCAGACCTTTCTCTCGCCCGTTTCTCTCTCTACTTTATCTATCACTTTCATAATAGCCTTAGCTCTCGCCTCAAATCTACAGAACTTAGGGCTCGCCAAGTTCTCGTCGTCTTTAATGTAGTCCATTCCCCCAACAAGTATCTCGTAAGCGAGCTTTTCTACTTCTTCTGGCGTGTAGCCCTCTTTAGGTTTGGGTACAGTGCCGACTATGGGTCTGTCATAGACTCTAAATATCTCTCTTACTCCCTTCACACCCCTGCTCGGTCCTTTAAAGTACTTGAGAAACTCTCTAGGCAAGTACAAGTCTTCAAGTCTCAGTCCACTAGCCCGCCTCATTCCAAAGACGTTACCAGCCACACTAGCGAGAAAAGCCGGCATATTCCCCTCTTCGAAGAGGTCTACGGGGTAAGCTATCTTAACTATGTAGGAACCATCACCGAGATCTCTAATCTCATATACTTTAGCACTAAGTTTTTTCACTCGCTCAATATCGTACCACGGGTAGAGAGTAGTCCACGTCCCAGTACTACTCTCAGCACCTATACCGCTCGCTACTTCTTCCACTCTAAACCCTTGCGCCGGCGTAACTCGGAACACAGCTACGACATCGCTACCGGGATCAGGTGTGTAACCTGGCACTAAGTACTCGTAGTAAGACTCGAACTCATACCTCTTACTCAAGGGCTTAAACACCTTGTTTTACTCAGTTAACTAGTTCTAGAGCTTATATGTCTTTCCTCGCTCCTCTGAGGGGTAATAGAGCGTAGTAGGGGGTGGTAGCTCTACACGTGATCTCTGAGTAGCGCGTACTCAGTACTCTAAGGTGTGAATGAAGAGATAGCTCTGAATAACCTCCGAGAGGGTGCTCCGAGTAGCGTTTCCGCGAAAAATAGGATTTAATGCTGAATAGTTGAATACTACCACTACCGTGACAGTCCTGAGTGTATTTAATTAGTGTTTAGTAGTTAGTTAACTGCGAGTTAGAGCTGTTTCCGCTAGCAGGGCGGGTACTATGTGCGGGGAGAGAGTTATCTATAAGTATAGGGATGTCTATGAGCAATTAGAACACACGGGAGACGTGTATATTAGGGCTTACGGTGAAAACATAGTCTCGCTACTTGAGAACTGCGGATTAGCCCTCTTCGACACAATGGTGAATATTGATCGCGTCGAGTGTAGTGAGAAGAGAGTAGTTAGCGCAGAGGGCTTTGACCTCGAGAGCTTGCTCTACAAGTGGCTTGAAGAGCTCTTGATACTGTACTACTCCGAGAACCTAGTGTGCAGCAAGATCGTAATTAATAAACTCGAAGTCTCGCGTGAAAACTCGGAGCTCGCTTATAGAGTAAATGGGGAGGTTTGCTGTGAAAGGTTTAATAGCAGTAAACACGAGCCTCGAGTAGAAGTCAAGTCTCCTACATACAGCTTAATGCGTATACTGAAAACCGAGGATAAGTGGATTGCCTACTTCGTACTAGACATATAGAGCTCACATCGTGCTACTCACTACTTCGCGATGAGAGCACTCTCCTGCACTGATCGCAGAATACAGTGTTTTTCTCGTCTACTTCAAAGACGCTATTACTAAACCTCATTACGCACTTGCTATTTGAGCAGTGATCCAAGCCGAGTAAGTGCCCCAGCTCATGCACGACTTCTTTGAGGAGCCTCTCGAAATAGAGATTATAGTTAGCGGGCTCTCCGTAAAACTCAGGCTTTAATCTCTTAGTGAATACCGCGGCGACTCTGCTCTGAGGATCAGCCTCGCCGAACACGAAGTTCAATCCATACTCAAAGCCGTCAAGGTACCCAATACCTATAATGTAGCTCTTACCGAGTAGCCCTATTAACTGGAAAACGCTCTTGAGATTCTCAATTACGCAGGCAGCGTGGTACTGCACGCGATCCCAGTTAAAACACTTCATTGCCGGCTTAATTACATCCGGCCACACAACAACTTCTGACTCCACTCCCGCTAGTGATAAGATCTCTCTTACACGACTACTTAGATTATCAATAAACTCTAAAACACCGTAACTAGTCAAAGGTACTAGTATAATCTGTAGCGAGTTACCCATATTACACGCACCTTTACACTAGGAGTAAAGACGCGTCGTAGTAATAAAGAGTGTCTTAATAGTGAAGCTGAAGTAGTTGAGTAGTGCGAGGAGTGCCGCCGCGGGGATTTGAACCCCGGACATCCCGGTCTTCAGCCGGGCGCTCTCCCAGGCTGAGCTACGGCGGCCTACTCAGAAATATAGTCTCTCAGGGTTTATTAGGATTTCGCGTACTTTGTTCAAATAAGTATTCTTTGATAAACGCATTTAAGTACAGATGTTACTATAGTGTATTAAGCCGTGTAGGGGGTCCTCTTGCTAGCGGCTATTTTAGCTGGTGGATTTGGTAAGAGGCTTCGCCCTTTTACCGACGATATACCTAAGCCAATGATACAAGTAGGTGGTAGACCTATACTCGAGTGGCAGATACTCTGGCTTAAGAAACACGGCTTTAATGAAATAGTCCTGCTTCTAGGCTACAAGAAGGAGAAGATTATTGAACACCTTGGTAGTGGAAGTAAATTTGGAGTTAAAGTGACGTACGTAGTTGAAGACGAGCCTTTGGGAACGGGCGGCGCTGTGAAAAACGCTGCACACATATTATCTAAAGAGAACATATTCCTGGTAGTTAACGGCGATATAGTAACAAACATAAATCCACTAGTACTTGTAAATGAGCTTACGCTAAATAAGAAGTGCCTAGGAACTATAGCTGTCATTCCCCTGCCAAGCCCATATGGAATAGTTGAAATTGAAGATGATAGAATAGTAAAGGGCTTCACAGAGAAGCCTCAGCTCAAGGACTACTGGATAAATGCTGGTGTATACGCGCTCAGATCTGATGCACTAAAATACTTCCCGGATAAAGGCGACCTCGAGAAAACGGCTTTTCCGGAAATGGCTAAAGACGGGGTTCTCTGCGCAGTAAAATTCACGAATGTATTCTGGAAGGCTATTGACACTTTTAAAGACTTAGAAGAAGCCGGTAAAGTAATACACGAGGCCTTCAGAGACTACGAGTAGAAATCAGCATTTCCAGCGCACATCACCGGTCAAGAGACCCTCTTCTCATCACTCCCAATTAAACCTTATAAAGTTAAGGAGAATAAAATTTTCACAGTAATAAGCGGCGGTCGTCTAGCCTGGACTAGGACGCCGGCCCTCCAAGCCGGAGATCCCGGGTTCAAATCCCGGCCGCCGCACACTGCTCCAAGTACGTTCAACTAGACTTCTACTGATCATACAAAGAGAAGCTCTGTTTTACTAAGACACAATGTTTTCACGAGTTCTCTCAACAGCAACTTCTAGGAAAACCCCTGGCTAAGTAGTGTGTGAGTGGCTTTCAGTTTAAGTAAGTAAGTTTAGTGAGGCGTTTAGCTATACCGGTAGGAACTCCTGCTTTAACTCGTAGGTCACGTTCGGCGCTCTCCTTAGTGAATTCTTAAATTCTTAATCGGATCCGCCGGAATACATCACCATTCAGTCTGCAGTAACCTCCTCACCAAGTAACACTCTTGATGTAACACTCCTTAATATAAGAGCTTTAAAGAGGGCTCGTATATTCATCAAAGGTCGAGTAGTTTCAGTAGTTGGAGCAAAGGTGACGCTCGAGGGGTGGCTATAGATTAACTCGACGGGGAACAGGCTCTCTAGACTAGATCCCGGGTTTAAGTCTTAGTATTAATTACTTTTACTGCTAGTACGATAGTGTACTCGCTGTGGTGAGAATTTGAATATAGCTCTATTAGCTCTCAATAAGGCTTCTACACGTGGTAAGTGGCTTGCGAGGGCCTTGAACGCTAGGCTTTACTTAGTAAAGTCTAAGCCCCCCTACCCCGACTTGATCTCAAAGATCACTAGTATTATTAATAAAGACTTCAGTGCTATAATAGTAGAGCTTCCAGCCGCAGCGCTACTAGTGGCCTCTCTCCTCTCTAAAAAGCTGACTAGAAGTAATGTAAAAATAGTTGCCGATGTGCACACAGGGCTCTTAGTGAGTGATAAGCTAGTCTCGAAGTACACAGTTTTAAATGCTCTCTCTAAATTACTCCTACAGTACGTGGATGTAATTACTATTCATAACGAGACGAACTACGGACTCCTACCGCGCAGAACTCGTTCAAAGGCAGCTGTCCTGCACGACCCCTTCTACGTAGTAAGGGACTACCTTAGAGGAGTAGACTGCGACAAGGTAATTCTCCGCTACCACTTAGAGAGCGAGGGTTACGCTATATACCCAGCGAGCTGGAGTGCTGATGAGCCTATAGAATTTCTCGTAGAGGCGTGGGCTCTCAGTAATATACCAGTACCACTAGTAATTACCGGTAAGCCCCGGCTGGGAGTCCTAAATAGGGTGAAGAAGTACTTAGATCAGCGCAGAGTACTCTTGACAGGTTATATTGAAGACTACAGTGAATACTTGTGCACGCTCTCCAGAGCGCTCTTTGTAGTATCAGCAACAACTAGAAACTACGCAATGCAGTGTACAGCTTACGAGGCTCTCGCTCTCGGGAAGCCTCTTCTAGCTAGTAATAAGCTAGCCATACGGAGCATACTGAGAGATGTACCAGTGTATTTTAACTACAGTAAGAGTAGCCTGTACAGAGCTGTCGCGCTTCTCCTCGAGAACTACAATTACGTATTGAGTAAGACTCTCAAGTTAGCTAGAGAATTAGAGGAGAGGATTAAACGCGAAGTAGAGCTATTTAGAGAACTAGTTTTATCGCGATATTAACACAAGTGCACTGATTAATTTAACTGGCTCGCTTAACTGATACTAATAGCGCACTAAGTACTACTGGTACTCTATGTGAAATAAGAACTCCTAGTAATTCCCGACGCTTTGAATGTTAAAAGAGTTTTAAATGAGCTCGTGAATATAGATTGCTCCAAAGTGCTTAACATGCAGTTAACTAAACTGTTAGTTTAATTAATACTTAAAATTTAAAAACCTAAATATTATGAGTAGATGAGTAGCCAGGTGAAATAGTGTGCCTTACTGGAAGTGCACGGTCTGTGGCTACGTGTATGAGGGCGTAGAGCCGCCAGAGAAGTGTCCTAAGTGCGGTGCGCCGAGAGACAAGTTCTCGAAGCTATCAGATCAAGAGGAACAGTTAATAACTAGGTCTAGGCTCTCGAATTACTTACACATGAAGGCACTAGTACTCCTCCAGGAGCTACTTGAAATAGCAGAAAAAGGTATTGCAGACAACTTAGACCCGGGATGCTACAAGATCTTTACTGAAGAGAGAGAATTCGCCATCACAACAATACAGAAAATTAAAGCTGAATTAGAAGCGCACATGAAGAAGGGTAAGTGGGGATAGCGCGCAAGATCTCGCTCTCACCCCCCTTAAACGCTTTTTTAATTCCTTTCTTACTTAGAGGAGTAGAATACGAGGAGCTACTATGCGTATTAGTAGTGAACAACTCCTCGCGGCTAAGGGGTATAGCTATGTGAAGTACACGGAGCGGGGTTCGATTCCCGAGTACGTCGATGTGACATTCAAAGACATACTTCCGGAGTTTTCTAGCCTTGAGATCGGGAATTGCAGGCTCTATAAGCACCAGTACCAGGCCTATACTGAGTTGAGTAGGGGGTTAAATGTAGTTTTAAGAGCTGGAACTGGGAGTGGAAAGACAGAGGCGTGGGTGCTCTACTTTCTCGACGCGACTAAGAAGCTTAAAGACTACCACGCCATCGTACTCTACCCGACACTCGCTCTCGCAAACGACCAGATAAAGAGACTCGAAAAGTACATTAGTGCAGTTGGTAAGAAAGCGGTGCAATTAGATAGTGTGAAGAAAGAGGAGTACTTGAAAAGTAGTAGTATAGTGGCGTTGAAATCTACTATTGCGTCGTCAGAATTAATCATTACAAATCCAGCCTTCCTACTACACGACTTAAAGAAGTACTTTGTGAGAAAAGAGAGCGCTGTGATGGCGCCGATTTACAGTAAACTAGATCTCCTAGTTATAGACGAAATAGACTTTTACAGCCCGAGGAGTTTAGCACTACTTCTCTCAATGATAATGCTGCTCTCTAAGATTACTGAGAAGCAGCTACAAGTAGTAGTGTTGTCAGCGGGGATCTCTAATCCAGAAGAACTCTGTAGTTTTCTCGAGAAGACCACTAACAGGAAGTGTAGTGTTGTCGAGGGCGAACCATTTAGAGTGGAAAATCACGTATACATAGTCCTCGGAAAGAATCTCGAAGATGTGTGGAGTAAGGTAAAAACACTGTGGCGTGATTTCAGTTCGAAGTACAAAGAACTAGCACAGTACTCTAGAGTAATTGAGGACTTTGATGAATTCAAGAAGAACGCGTTTTACGTGATTTCTCTACTAGAGAGTCTCGGAGCAGATGTGCCTAGTCTAAGCCTAGACCCAGTTGAAATTATAAGTAGCTACCTACTAGACGAGTACGTGACGGTGGTCTTTACTAGGAGTATTAATACGGCTGAAGAGCTCGTAAGGGCTGTTAAGACTAGGTACGGCGAAGACGCTCCAATAGCCTCTCATCACCACTTAATCCCCAAGAGAATTAGAGAGAGTATTGAAGAGTCGGCTAGAGCTGGTAGGCTAAAAGTTATTGTGTCTCCTAGAACACTCTCTCAGGGTATAGACATAGGGTTAGTAGCGCGCGTAATCCATTTAGGCCTGCCTGACAACGTCAGAGAGTTCTACCAGAGGGAGGGGAGAAAGGGTCGAAGAGCTGAACTGGGCTACTCAGAGACTATTATTATACCATACTGTCGATGGGATAGAGAGCTCCTCAGTCAGGGAGTTGAGCTGTTCAGGTCGTGGCTAAGTCTGGGACTTGAGAAGACTCTGATTAATCAAGACAACCTGTACATCTACTTGTTGAGTGGTGTGTTAAAATTAGTATCGCCCTGGTTTAGAGAGCCTCTCATAGACGCTGAGAAGAGGGCTCTTGAGAGTACAGGAGTGATTTCACGTGATGGGAGTGTAAATCAGAGACTTCTACGTGAACTCTACGAGAAAATAAACTTCTACGAGTACGCTCCACCATACGGTATAAAGAGGTATCTCGAAAAAGACGGGGCCCTCATACCACTTGAGCCCATTGGGCACTGCGACCTCGTTGAGAAATTCCAGCCTGGTTGTATAGACTACGCAGAAGAGGCAATAGTGATCTCGTTGAATTACGGCAAGAGCACGAGGTACGTTAGGAGTGTAATTGAAAAGCCTATACGAGATATCGATTTCAAATCTCACGATGCACTAGCAGTAGCTCTCGAAGAGTACAGGTACATTAAAATGAACTGGGGTGAAAAGCCCCAGTTTCTGAGAGACCTCTTAGCCGGAAGAATTACTAGCGAGGAATTGTGCGTTGTCTACACGCCGCGAAGTGGGTTCGGGAAGTATATTAAAATACCAGAGCGCTGTATTTGGACTATACGCTCGGAAAGACCCCGTTTCCTACTTGTTCGCGGAAAGCCCATTGTCTATTACGACAAGAAGACAATATATGTTCCAATGCCGACCGGAGGAGAGTACAGAGACTTCACGTACGGCTACACGTATAGTACTGATCCGCGCGAAAACGCTGAGTTGATGAGACTAGCACTCGCATACTTAATTGTCCTGTTGAGGAGATTAAAGGGAATACCACTCGGAGTCATTATGTACGACGTCACGAAAATAGGTGAAAATAAGTACATTACTCTCTACGAGCCCGAAGCAGCGGGTATTATTGAAAAAATAGACTGGCTTGAGATTAGAAAGCTCGCTGAGAAGTACACTCCAGACGAACTCGACAGAATTCTCATCTCGGAAGTAGATGACTTAGCGTACTCGACTCTCGTGACAATAGATTTTAACTGGGATGTTGTCAGAGAGCAGGCTATTAGAGTCGTGGACTACATTCTAGCTAGAGATAAGCTGAGAGTGCTGCTTAGTGGTGAAGAGGTCTACATACCTCGCCCAAGCCCGGCTCTTAAAGTACTCTCCTACACTATTATCAGCGAGATTTTAGGTGAGGAGGAGGCGGCGCCGTCTCTAATGGTCTTTCACGGCTATTTTGACGGGAGTGATTTTCAGGGAGCTGGCGAGCTCTACCCGCCCGTGCCGCTATTAAAGCCTCCGCGAAGTCTACTCGAAGTGGAGGAGAGCGTTCTCGATAAACTGTTCTACGAGGACTTCAAGCTACTAGTAGAGAGTAGAGAGGCGACTCTACTACAGCTCAAACGGGCTAATTTGAAGCGCCTCGTCTCCTTTATAGAGAGTCACGGAGACAAGATTATAGATGTCTCAGAGCTCCTTAGCAGAGCGGGCTTTCAGTACGCGAGTGTAGATGACTTGGCGATACAGGCTGGGCTGGAAGTTCAAGTTAATCACGCAAAAGTGCGAGAACTAATTAAGCAAGTTGAATTAACAAGAGAGATTACGAGTAAAGCTAGAGAGGCGTTACTGAGGTACTTGGAGTTTAAGAGTAGAGCTGTATACATCGCCTACTTAGTCTTAACAGAGCTCTCCAAAAAACGGAGTTAAAAATTACTTGTGCTCACTACTCATATTTAGAGAGAACCACGGTATGGGCGGTGTAGTTGGAGGAGTTTGCACTACTGAGTCGAGCTATAGCCGTATTCATTGTAGTAGTAATAGTTATGTTTGCTATTTTCGAAGTTAAGGGCGTCATACGAGACGTTATCACAGCACTGCTTCTCCTAATAGCTATTATGAACTACCTAGCCGTATACCACGTGTCCGTGGAGCGAGCAGTGAAAGTACGCTTATACCCACTAGTAATTGTTGAAGAGTACGGTAATTACGGGGCACTCTACCCAGATATTAGTCAAATCTCACTACTAACTATACTACTACTCTGGAGGCGAGAGGTCGTCAGGCGTATTCGCGGGCTCAAATACTTCATAGACGCGCTGACTCAGCACATTAAAGACGCCCTGTAAAGTCAAGCTGTAAATACTCCTCCAAATGTAGAAGCGTCATTAAACCTGTAAAACACTTAAAAGCCCTCTTGTTAAATTTTCAACCAGTAGACGCCGCCGTAGTATAGCCCGGTCAAGTATGCGGGCCTCTCGAGCCCGTGACACCCTCAGAAGGCCCGGTCAGGGTGCGGGAGACCCGGGTTCAAATCCCGGCGGCGGCACACACAACTACTCACTTCTACTCGGCACTACTTAGTCTGGTCGTGGAGGCGTAACGCTTACTTGTCCCTGATACTTGCCCTGATAGGGCTTATACACGGGACTACTAGTTCTCAGGAAGACTACGTGGAGAAATCTCTGCTCAGGATACACTTTAACGGGATTAGCTCCTCCTATTAGCTCAATAGTTATATTCCCCTTGAAGCCGGCGTCTATAACTGTGGGTGGAATGTATATTCCCGCTCTCGCAAAGCTGCTTCTCAAATTAACTAGTCCCACTAAGTCGTGTGGTAACTCAACCCACTCTAAGGTAGTTGCTAGTACATGTTCATTAGGTCTAATTAAGAACCCCTCGTTTAAGTCCACATCTGCGCATTCAAGAGCATCCGAGACGTTCATAAGCTTAGTGTCTATGACTACGCCGGTATCCTTAAATCTGCAAAACCTGTAGCCAAACCTCAAATCTACTCCGTTTTCTCTCACAGTGTCTTCGAAGAGGGGTTTTATAACCAAGAGCCCCTTCTCTAAGTAGACCTTTATATCCCAGTCACTGAGAATCATAGCGCACACCCTCACTAATAGTTACTTCTTTAAGCGCACTTAACAGGCAAGAGTTAATCTTATCGCGGGGAATCTTCTCCGGGCATCTCTCAATCGAGAACTCGCAATTACCGTTTAAGTAGTCCTCGAGAGTGCAGAGATCTCTATGAGCTCTGTTGTTGCTGATAACGCAGCGAGGCCCTGTATACTTAAATATTCCCGGGTGTATTTTTACTAGTTCTCTCCACATACTCCACGCAATTGTTCTAATCTCCCACTGAGCTCTACTACACATTCTCAGCGGCAGGAAGACTTCTACTAGTTCTCTAGCATTCATTGACACAATGATCCTCGTCTTAATAGCCTGTGGCAACACGTACCTAGCGTCTTCATAGGGCACTCCTGAAGCCACTAGCCTATAGTAGTCTATTATGCTACGAATAAGTCTTAGCAAGAACTCCTTATCCCTCTTCTCCACGATACTCGGAGGAATAATAAATGCTCTTCCAGCGACGTCTAGTAGCTCCTCGAAGTTGTAGTTTGAAGCCTCCTTAACGAAGAACTCCAGAAGAGCCTTTCTATCCGGGTACTCAACTGAGTACTTGCTCCTCACTATAGACGCTACGCGGTCAATAAGGCTATTCAAGTACTTGTCGCTATATCTCTGTGAGAGCTGGCTGTAACTTGCGTGTCTGTGCCTTACAAGCTGGTGACTGCAGACCCTACTACATACTACTTCGAACACGTAGAGAGAGTGTTCTAGTGGAGAGCCGTGACCGCGACTAATGAGCTCTCTAAGCCACACTTCAACGTCCTCGCGGCTCATAGAGAGAACTATGTTTTCAAACTCTCTAGGAGAAAGCGTAGCTTTAGCAGCTGACGCTACTAACATCTCACCCTCTTCGAAATACGCAATTAGCTTAACGTAGGGTAAGTAGCCGGGGGCTTGCCTCACTGCGAGAACCCTGGTATAGACTTCACGTAGACTCTAGAAAACCCATAGGACTTAACAATACCTGCTAGTTCTACTAGTAACTGCTCTGAGGGGTAGCAGTTCTCTCGACACCACTCTCTATTTCTCGGATTAACAATAGGCTCTCCTAGTAGCTGATTTAAAATAACTACAGTTCTATCCGGGTCTAGTAGACTGCTCACTCTACTAAAATACGACTCTAGTAGTTCACGTGTAAGCCTCCTATGAACCGGTATTCTAAGCTCAACTTGCACACTGTATTTTTTGAGAAGCTCTAGAGATCTCAAGAACAGCGTCCACAGTCTACTAGCAGAATTTAGTGGGACTCCGTAAAGGTCTTCTGGAGGTATTTTCAAGTCCAGGGCTATGTGGTGTACTAAGCCTAGCTCTAAGAGCTTTTTTAGAGGCTGATATAGTGTTAAATTAGAGTTTATGCTGTTAAGGAGTTCACCACGCGTCTTTTTGAAGAGCTCTACTAATCCTCGCCACTGTAGTAAAGGCTCACCGCCAGTTACGTGTAAATACGTTACGAGGTGTTTACTTGACAAGACCTCTTCGGCTACGTACTCGACGTCTACGTATTTACAGATAGCGGGGTCATTACTAGCTATTCTCCAGTTGTGGCAAAAAGGGCATTTTAAGTTACAGCCGCAGAGCCAGAGAGTAAATGAGGAGTACCCGTGAACATCTATGAGCGAGACCCCCTTCCAACCCGCTACAAGGAGTTTTGAAGGAGAAGTCAAGAGAAAAGCCCTTACAATAAAAAGCCTAGAACAAGTAGTGTCTGCGCGTCCAGAACTCTTTTCTCCTCTGCGGATTCCAGTTGCGTAGTGGCCTATAGTAGCCTATTATCCTACTCCAGATATCAATGTTCTCGCTTCCACACGAGGGGCACTTAACGTAGAGCCCCGTGAAAGTCTTTTCACAAGTATTACAGTGCGTTATTGCGGGTGTGTAGCTCCAGTACACGAGTTCTGTCTGCATTAGTTTCTTAGTTAAGTCAGCGAGGGCCTCTGGCTCCGGCTCTTCGCCGAGGAAAATGTGCATCATGACGCCACCTGTGAAGTGCTTTTGAACTCTCTGTTCTATTTCGACTCTCTCGGGGAGCTCCATGTCCGCGTAGTAGGGTGCTATGCTAGTTGCGTAGACGGGGTTCTCGGGGTCTGGTAAGTACTCTCTGAGCTCGGGGTACTTCTTTAAGTCTAGTAGCGCTAGCTTAGGCGAGGCAGACTCACCGGGGACTTCCTCTACATTCCACGGCACGCCCTCCTCCATCATCCACTCTCTAGCGGTCTTTGTAGTGTACTCTACTATTCTCCTCATTAACTCAGCGGCTCGAAGCCAATCCCTCCTACTGCCATCTAGCCATAGTCTGGGCTCACTCATTAGAATGGCGGCTGTTTCGGGCAGGCCTATGAGCCCAATAGTATTGAAGTGGAAAGCAGGGAATTCTGGCATATACTCAATTATCATGGCGTAGAAATTGGGGTAGTTCTTCATTATGTACACGTACCTGTTTCTAAACCAGTCCACGGCCTCTTTAACTAGTTTTAATCTCTCCTCGTAGAGCTCCCAGAACCTCGACTCTTCTCTCTTAGACTCGAGAGCTATTCTCGGCAAGTTCACGTCAACTACATTAACACTCCCAGTTATATCAGGCATAGCCCACAAGCCACCAAATCTCTGCCTCTCAATACTCCTCCAGTACTCCTCTCTAAGAGACTCCACGTCTCTCTTGAGAGAGCTCAACGAGAACTTTGAATTAGCGCGGTAAGCGTAGAGCAACTCATTCTGATTAATACTGAGTCTACAGCACATTGCATATGCGGCATCGGGGTCTATTATTCTAGTGTTCAACCAGTAGAAGCTGCCCTTCTTAGCGGCTGTCTTAAATACTGCTTCGTGTATTTCGGGGTCTTCCCATATCCACTTAGCCGTCGTCATTAGTGTCGGTATGGGGAATGTAAATGGCTGGCCGACGCTGTCCCCCTCGCTGTAGAGCTCTACGAGAGCTTTAAGAAAGGTTTTAGCCTCCTCCTCGTACTCTCCGAGTACTCCGGCTTCCACGCCTCCATAAATGGCTTTGTCGCCTTGAAGGGCTTTCTTTGCAGCGTCCATTGTAATAGTGAAGTTTGTAAACGGTGTTTGGAGACCCACTCTAGTAGGGTAGTTTAAATTGTAGAGTAGTCTCTGAATTTGCTGTTTAATCTGCTTATAGCTCAACTTGTCGTTCCTCAAGAAGGGTCCAGCATACCACTCCACTTTTGATAGTGCCTGCGCGCCTGTAAAGTAGTGTTGCATTGTAGTCAAGAAGTTCGCCACGTGGTCAACAAACGTGTCAAAGTGCCTAGCGGGTCTCGACACAATTGTGACCGTCCTCAAGCCCTTTTCGAGTAGTCTAGCTAGACTGTGGCCCGTGCAGTAAGGTATGTATATACTGTGTGGTAGCTTGTGAATGTAGATATCGCCATCTAAGTGAGCTCTAACTATGTGTGCTGGTAGTATGTCGTAGGCTTCTCTCTCCATGTACTTATCTAGAAGCCACGCAAAGAAACTACTAGGTCCTTGATACCTATTAGCGTTTTCATTCACATCGAGTCTATTCCAGCTGGCGTAATCAACCAGAGGATCTCTACTGCTCTCCACTAATACTCGCCTCCGTGATTCACTGTTTTCATAGTCCTTTTTAAACTGGCTACACTGAGTATTACCGCTACTTGTTATGTACTATTACTTGCTCGCTACCTTTAGCACTATGCTACTAGATCTCTAGGAGAACGTACAGCTTCTCGGCTGACGATATTACACGTGAAACTACAATAAAAGTTGCTAGTGGTTTATCG
>Ga0326760_1000073_pt1 | contig 58581 bp, 64 predicted proteins | sample GCREP_S_FD_207668 | JGI IMG/M metagenome (GOLD analysis project Ga0326760, IMG submission 207668) | Hot spring sediment microbial communities from Geyser Creek Basin, Yellowstone National Park, WY, United States - GCR.EP_S | ecosystem: Environmental > Aquatic > Thermal springs > Near-boiling... | reverse complement strand
TTAAAGATAGAAAATACAAAATAACTCCAACGACAGATGAAAGCGCCAGTGTTGGAAACCAACTTATTTTAAAGTATAGATTGAAAATGAGACCAGAAATTACCAAAGCTGTTACTCCTATTACAAATGCTTTGTCTTCTTTTGAGAGCATGGATAATATTAGCAATTTTATTTATAAGTTTTTCAGTAATTAGCTTCAGAGACATTATTTAATTATCCTTAATTTTTGTTCCCACTCTTCCTACAACTATTGCTCTGCTTGTAAAGACAACGACAACTCTTCTTTTTCTCCAATGAGAGTACTTGTTCTAATAGTTTTTTAATGTAAGCACTTATTCTTTTTCAAGTCGTAAATTCGCTGCTATAGAATTTAAAGATGAGTTCCAACTTAAAATTATGGATATAGATGAGAAGATTGTTCAAAAAATTAGAAGAATGTTTTTCTCTTTTACCTTTTGGAGAAAGAAAACTACCAATTGTAAAGGTTAATGGCAAATTTTATACGTGGGAGGAAGTTTATAAAGAAGTGGAAAGAAAAAGCGAGCTTGCTAGAAAAATGATAGATGAACTTAAAAAGATGGGATTGATATGAAAGAAGAAATTCCAGAAATTTTTTGGGAGCTGGTAAAAGCAAGGTTTGAAAGAATGCCACCCAATTTAAGATTAGTTATAGGCGGTGTTGGTTCGTTGAAAAAAGAAGAAATCTTAAACCACATAGAAAAAAAGGACGAAATTGGGGAACTTTTAGGTAGAATGGAAATAGAGTATTTGAAACTAATTAAAGAAGAGGTCGAAAGTTATGAAGAAGCTCTTAATAACATTGCCCGACCATGATGATTCAACTTTTTACATTTTTCATTGGTCCAGGTACATTCTTCAAGAAGCAGAAAAAAGAGGAGTTAAAAGTCTTGAAGCTAGAAAGAGAGAAGGCAAACAGGGAAACTTTCTTCGATTTTCTTAATTCGCATAGGCCTTCTTTTCTCATACTTAATGGTCATGGTGATGAAAAAACAATTTATGGTTATAACGATGAAAAAATAGTAGAAGAGGGTGATGAGGAAGCTCTAAAAGAAAAAATAGTTTATACAATTGCTTGTGATGCTGCAAAATCTCTTGGTAAATCTATAGTTGAAAAAGGTGGTAAATGTTTTATCGGATACAACAGAAAGTTTGTTTTTTGTATGGATGAAACAAGAATGACAAGACCTCTTGAAGATGAAAAAGCAGCTAGTTTTTTTAATGCAACAAACAAAATTTCGATAAGCATAATAAAAGGAAATTCTTCGCTAGAGAGCGTTGAAAAAGCAAAAGAGGGATTCAGAAAGGAAATAGTTAAATGGAGACTTTCAAAAGACCTGGAAGCGCCCTTCATACTAAGAGCATTAATTTGGGATTTACATTCATTAGTTCACTTAGGAGAAAACTCATTCTTCGAGTAGTTATTTTCTTCCATGCTGAAATTTTTATTTTTGGATAAATCAATAGCTTCCTTAGAAGAAGTTGGGTAAAACTCGTATGTGATACTTAAAAATAAATTTAGAATTAGAATATGAATTACTAAAACGAGCTTTAAGAACGAAGTCATTAGAAAAATATGGTGTTTCAAAGAAACAAACAAAAGTTTCTACTTAAATATGTACAGAAAACTAAATAGCAAAGGAATGCTAATTACAGATACCAACCTTTTAGAAGCTTCTATAGCTATTGCTAATAATTTGGTGCTTGTTACGAAAAACATTAAACATTTCAAAATATTAGAAGAATTTGGGCTTAAAATTTTGTAATTTAATCTTTCCATTATCAATAACATTAGTTTCCAAAAGGAAACTAAAAATTTAAATATAAGTTTCCTTAAATACACTTATGAGTATTGAAGAAATTTTAAGAATCCTAAATGAATGGTGGATAACAGAAAAAGTTAAAGAAGAACTTGCTCCAGCCTTCAGACGAGACACCTTTAAGCAGCTTGAAGAGATGGTAGACGTAAGGCAAATAGTTGTTCTAACAGGTTTGAGAAGAGTTGGCAAAACTACGCTTTTCTATCAACTAATACAAGACTTGATAAAAAGAATAGAACCAAAACACATACTTTATTTTTCATTTGATGAGAAAGTAGAAGAGCTGAAGAGAATTTTGGATGAATATCAAAAAATAACAGGCGTCGATTGGAAAAGGGAAAAGATATATGTGTTTTTTGATGAGATCCATAAATTAGAAAGTTGGAGTTCAAAACTAAAACTGCTTTATGATGCCTTTCCAAACATAAAGTTTTTTGTATCCGGCTCAAGCTCTGTAGAATTGGAAAAAGAAGCATATTCGAACCTCGTAGGAAGGCACTATCTTTTAAAAATTGAGCCTCTCTCTTTGAAAGAGTTTTTTGAACTTAAAACTGGTAAAAAGGTCGAGAATTTTGAAATATGGAGAGAGGAACTTTTCCTTGCTTTTTCAGAATACTTGAAAAAACCTTTTCCAGAAATAGTTTTTGAAAATAATGAGAAAAGGATAATGGAGTATTTGAAAGAAAATGTTATTGGCAAGATAATTTACCAGGATTTACCAAAAAAATTTAAAAATGCGAATGAAGATTTGCTTTTTAATTTAATAGAAATATTCTACCAAAATCCTGGCATGATTTTAAATCTTGATAATCTAGCAAAAAATTTGCATGTAGCAAAAAAAACTTTACAAAAGCATTTGTTTTATCTCAAATTCTCTTATTTAATAAGAAGCTTGAAAAACTTTAGAATTTCTATGTTAATGGCAAGCAGAAAACTTCAGAAAATTTATCCTTACCACTGGTCTTTAATGTTTGGGTTGTACAGGGAAATAGAGAGGGGAAAACTATTGGAATGTGTGGCTTCTTCTTTGCTAGACGCGAAGTTTTACTGGAGAAAGGGTAATAAAGAAATTGATTTTATTTTGAAAAATAGAGAAATAATTCCTGTTGAAGCTAAGGTTAAATGCGAAATCGATGAATTTGCAAAAGTTTTAAGAAGAATAAACCTAAATAAAGCAATTTTGCTATATGAAGGAAAGTATAAGGAAGTAAAAAGTCTTGGGAATGTTCAGATAGAGATTATACCATTTTTTGAATTAGCTTTTTATGGCTTTTCTAAGCATTAAATTTTTAAATTAAAACAAATCTTCTATCAATTCTTTCAAATTAACATGGTTTAAAATTTGCGGATTTACTAAAGATGCTCTTAAGATATTTGCTTTAAGCCAAGAAGAAAATGTGCCTGCATCACTCCAGTATCCTTCCAATTTTATCGCTTTCAATCTTCCTTGCTTCAAATACCAATTGTTAACATCTGTAATTTCAAGTTCTCCTCTTTGACTTGGTTTTAAAGTTTTGATGAAATCGAAAACATCGTTTGGATAAATGTATAAACCAGTAACAACAAAATTTGATTTCGGAATCTTTGGCTTTTCTTCTATTTCAACAATATTTCCTTTATCGTCAAAAACAGCAACTCCAAACCTTTCTGGATGAGAGACTTTTTTGAGAAAAACATAAGCATATTCGTCTTCAAAGGCTTCTTTTGGTACCTCAACTTTTTCAAAAATGTTATCTCCTAAGATTGCAACAACTTTTTCTTTACCAAAAAAATCTTCTGCTTGAAGTAATGCATGAGCTATCCCCAGGGGACCGTCTTGTATTTTGTAAGTTAATCTCACTCCAAATTTAGCTCCGCTTCCCAAGAAACGCATGAAATCTGCCATATATTCTCCGCCAGTGACTATGCAAATGTCTGTAATTCCTATTTGTTTTAAAGTATTCAGAGGATGAACAATCATTGGTTGATCGAAAACTGGTAGCAAGTGCTTGTTTGTAACTTCTGTTAGCGGCCTTAACCTTGTGCCAAGACCGCCGGCTAAAATTACTCCCTTCATGAAAATCATTTGATGATTTAAATATTTAAATATCTGATGATTAAATGATTTTTATGCCGTTCGAATTCGAAAGATTGGAAATTCCAGATGTTATCCTAATAAAACCTAAAGTTTTTGAAGATCAGCGAGGGTTTTTCATGGAAACTTACAAAAAAGAGGATTTTGAGAAAGCTGGTATTAAAACTGAGTTTATACAAGAGAACCACTCTAAATCTATCTATGGGGTTTTGAGAGGGTTACATTTCCAAAAAGAGCCATATTCACAAGCAAAATTAGTTAGATGTATTAGAGGTGTTATTTTTGATGTAGCAGTAGATTTAAGAAAAAATTCACCTACATTCGGAAAACATGTAAGTGTTATCTTGTCAGAATTCAATAAAGAGATGCTTTTTATTCCCCGTGGTTTTGCGCATGGGTTTGAAGTTTTAAGCGAAGTTGCAGAAGTTGTTTATGTCGTAGATAATGTATACGCTCCACAATCAGAAGGTGGGATAATTTGGAATGATGAAACCTTAAAAATAAAGTGGCCCATTAAAAACCCCATACTCTCAGAAAAAGACAAGAAATGGCCATCATTGAGAGAATTAATGGAAAGAGGTGAAATCTAGTGAAAAAAATTCTGATTATTGGTGTCTCTGGTTTGTTGGGAAATAAGGTATATAATCTTGCTAAGAATGATTATCAAGTTTTTGGAACGTATAATACTCATAAACCAAGTATAGAAAATGTGTACCAATTAGACGTTACAAAACGAGCTGATGTATTTAAACTGATTGGAAATATAAAACCAGATTTTGTTATAGATACGCATGCATTGCATAATGTTGACTATTGTGAATTACATCCTGAAGAAGCTTGGCTTGTTAACGTAGAAGGAACAAAAAATGTTGCCGAAGCTTGCAAGACTTTTGGCTGCAAATATGTATTTATATCTACCGATTATGTTTTTGACGGTAAAAAAGCTACCCCTTATACCGAAAAAGACAAACCAAATCCGTTAAACTATTATGCAAAAACTAAGCTAATTGCTGAAGAAGCCATTAAGATTCTAACAACAGATTATATAATTGCGCGGACTGCTGTTTTATTTGGTGTAGGAGGTTTGGGAAAAGAGCCTTTTGCATTATGGCTTGTCAAAAAGTTAAAAAGTGGAGAAGAAGTCAAAGCAGTTATTGATCAGTATAATAACCCCACTCTTGTTGATAATTTAGCTGAAATGTTGTTAACTTTATGCGAAAAAGATAAAGTAGGTCTTTTTCACATAACTGGGAAAACAAATTTGAATCGCTATGAATTTAGCATAAAGATTGCAGAAACGTTTGGATTAAATAAAGAATTGATTAGACCAATAACAACACCGGAACTCAATCAAGTAGCACCGAGACCACGTAAAGTAGCGCTAGATGTTTCTAAAGTAGAAAGAGCAACAAAATTGAAAGCCTTAACAATAGATGAAGCTTTGAATATATTTAAACAACAGGTGAGTTTGTGAAAGTATTAGTAACTGGTGGTGCTGGATACATAGGTTCTGTTTTGGTTAGACTTTTAATTGAGAGAGGTTATGATGTTATTGTTCTTGATAGATTGTTTTTTGGGATTGATTCTTTAAAAGAAATAGAAGATAGAATAAAGATTGTTAAAGATGATGTCAGATGGTTCGATCCTTCTATATTAAATGGTGTTGATGTAGTAATAGACATGGCCGCATTGTCTAATGATCCCAGTGGTGAACTTGACCCTCAAAAAACTTTAGAGATAAATTATAAGGGGAGGGTTAGAGTAGCTAAACTTGCAAAAAAACATGGAGTAAAAAAATACATTCTTGCATCTTCTTGTAGCGTTTATGGATTTCAAGATGGAATTCTTGATGAGAATTCTCCAGTAAATCCTTTAACAACGTATGCTAAGGCAAATGTTCTCTGGGAGAGCGAAACATTACCGCTAGCTGATAAAACCTTTTGTGTAACTGCATTAAGGCAAGCCACAGTTTATGGATTTTCTTACAGAATGAGATTCGATTTAGCTATAAATGGAATGGTTTTGGGACTGTTTAAAAATGGAAAGATATCTATTATGAGAGATGGCACTCAATGGAGACCGTTTGTTCATGTTAAAGATACGAGCAACGCTTTCATAAGGGTAATAGAAGCGGAAAACGATATCGTAAATGGTCAGATTTTTAATGTTGGCTCAAATGAGCAAAACTTTCAAATTTTTCCTCTTGCTAAATTAATTGCTGATAGTATAGGAGTCGAATTTAACTATGAATGGTATGGTTCTCCTGATAACAGAAGCTATAGAGTTAGTTTTGATAAAATTAGAAATGTGTTAAAATTTTCTCCTAAATACACTCCAAAAGAAGGAGCAAGAGAAATATTCCGAGCTCTTAAAGAAGGAAAATTAATTCCAGACGATCCTAGGACAATAACAGTTAAATGGTATAAGAATCTAATAGAAATGGATAAAATACTCAGAGAGATTAAAATTAATGATGTCATACTATAGAAAATTTCAAGTTTCATATTCCAAATATACTAGAATTTAATTTTCTAATCTTTTGTAGAAACTTCTCCGCTTTAATCTTCAAATAAAGTAGAAATTTTCGAGATAGCGGAATTTCATTAATTTCTGGTATTATTTTAGTTTTTCTTCCTAAGATCATAGAGTACAGACTAATATTCGATAGATTGTTAGGGATATATTTTTTAGGCTTTCTGGCCTTAAGAAAAACTCCACAATCTGGATCTTTCTCAATAACAATAATATCAAAATCGGAGAATATTTTCTTCATATCATCAATCTCATACCTCCAAAAATCGTAAGGATATCCATGATATGCGTATCCTCTAGAGCGAGTTGTAATATATATATCCGCCCTTTCTAACTACATTTTTTAGATTGTTTATAACACATCTCCAATCTTTTACATGCTCTAATAGCTCTGTGGAAATTACAACATCAAAAGATTCTGGACCAAAATATTCTACTATTTTTTCTGCTGGTAAAACTAAATCAACAAATTTTCCCTCCTCTATATCCACACCTATATATTCTTTAGGTGAGCAAAAACGTTCAATTAGTGGTCTTACACTACCATTGACATATCTACTGCCTACCTCTAGAACTCTTTTTCCTTTAAACTCGCTTATTTTTATATTTTTAATAAAAAATTCTATAACTGTTGTATGCATATATGAATCTGGTTTTATATTTTAAATAATAAATGGACAACTAAATACACTTTATTTTTTATTGTTTAAAAATATAAATGAATTACCCAAAAGTTTGTATAATAATTCTCAACTGGAATGGTAAAGAATTGCTCAAAGATTGTTTATCTTCTCTCTTTAAGCTAACTGATTATCCAAATTATAAGGTAATAGTAGTGGATAATGGCTCAACGGATGGTTCTGTTGAATTCGTAAAGAAAAACTTTCCTAAGGCAAATGTTTTAGCTTTAGATAAGAATTATGGATTTTCAAAGGGAAACAATATTGGAATAAAATACGCATTGAAGAAATATAAGCCAAAATACATTTTGCTATTGAATAACGATACAAAAATCATTCAAAAAGATTGGCTAACAAAATTAGTTGAAACTGCAGAGAGTGATGAGAAAATTGGTATTGTCGGATGTAATTTAATTTTTCCTGACGGGAGTCTACAACATTATGGATTAAGGTATCTTTCTAACCTAATTTTTCCTACATACATTGAAAGAAGGCTATATACTAATTTCGATTCAACACAAAAGGTCGTTCTAGCAACTAATGGTGCATGTTTCATGGTAAAATCCGAAATTGTGAGAAAATATAATCTCTTTTATGATGAGATATTCACACCTGCATCTCATGAGGATATAGATTACTTTTGGAGATTGTATAAATTAGGGTTCTTCACAATACAGAGATACGATGTTAAAATAATTCACAAATTATCTCTTAGTTGGAAACGACAAGTAGAAGATTTTAGATTTTGGTTGATCTCGAGAAACCATTTCATATTTTTACTGAAACATTTTAAGAGATTTCTTCTAATAGGAATATTATCTAGATTTGTGACGTGTCTTTTTGATAAAAAAGATGAAAAACCATTAAGCTTAAAGAATATTAGGGTTAGATACCTTTTTTACAAAAAGATTTTTATTCTAATTAAAGCTTTCCTTGATGCCACCAAAACATATTATTTATATAAAAATACAATTGAACTATGAGAATTGCACAAATAACGCCTTTTTTCTTACCAAACTCTGGGGGTGTAGAAGAGTACGTTCATCAAATTTCAAAAAATTTGATAGAAAGAAATATAGAAGTAGATGTACTAACAACTGATATCTTAAGAGGGCATCAAAAGAGATTAAAAAAATTTGAGATAATAGAGGGTATCAGAGTATTTAGATTTTCTCCCATATTTTCTCTTGGAAATTTTGGATATTTTTGGCCATCCTTCATTTCTTTTTTAATTAGGGAAAGATACGACTTAGTACACGTTCATGTCTATAGGCATCCTCATACATTTATTGCAGCACTTATTTGCAAATTAAATGGCATACCATGCATAATAACGACTCATTCTCCATTTCATCCTTCAAAAAATTTAATTAGAAAAATTTTAACATCCTTTTTTGATAGCTTCTTCAAATGGTATCTCACCCTATTTGATAGAATAATAGCAGTTAATGATAGTGAAGAAGAAAGAATTGGGCATTTTATAAAGAACAAAATATGCAAAATACCAATTGGAATACCTTCGTATTTTATCTCTACAAAAAAAGAAATAAATAAGAAATCAAAAAAACCTGTCATACTTTATGTGGGTCGAATTCATGAATCAAAAGGTTTGGACTTTTTGCTTAAAACAATAGTAGCTGTCGATGAGAATTTAGAACTGCTGGTTGTTGGTCCGATCGAAGATAAGAATTATTACTTGAAATTAAAAAACTTTATAAAAAGAAATAAAATAAAAGTCAGATTTCTTGGAAAAATAAGAAGAGAAAAATTAGTAGGAATATATGATAGAGCAGAAATTGTTTTTATTCCATCACCTTATGAAGCTTTTGGTATTGTAATTCTTGAAGCTTTTGCAAGAGGCAAACCAGTAATAGCAGTAGATAGTGACGGCCCAAGGTTCTTAATAAAGCATGGAGAAAATGGATTCTTAGTGAAATATGGAGATGTCGAAAATGCTGCAAAGTATATTAGATTGCTATTGAATGAGAGAAAACTTTACTATAAAATCTCCCAAAACAACATAAAAAAAGCAAAACAATTTACATGGAATAAAATAGTTGAAAAAATAATTAAAGTATATGAAGAAGTGCTCAGTAATAATAACCGCTTTTAAAGAAGAAAAAACCATTGGAGAAGCTATAAGTCAAATAATTTCACAACTACCAAAAAATTCTGAAGTTCTTGTTATCGCTCCCGATGAACCAACTTTATCAGTAGCTAAAAAATTTAGTGAAAAGGATAAAAGAATAAAAATTTTGAAAGATCCTGGAAAAGGAAAGCCAACAGCATTAAATTTGGGTTTTAAAGAAGCGAAAGGAAAAATTCTAGTCTTAACAGATGGAGATGTTATAGTTGGAAAAAATTCGATTAAATTTCTCTTGAAACATTTTGAAAATCCGAAAGTTGGCGCTGTTTCTGGAAAAGTTATTTATCAAATTTCAAAAAATTCTTTGTTTTATGAATGGGCAAAGTTAAGCGAAAAAGTTTTTGATAAAATGAGAAAAATACAAGATAAGAAAAATGAACTTTGGCATCCAACTGGTTATTTATATGCTATAAGAAATGGCTTAGTAAAAGAAATTCCCTCGAATGTTTTGTCGGATGATGCATTAATTGGTTATATGATAAAAGCTAAAGGATATTTGATAAAGTATAAACCGAAGGCTAAAGTTTATGTTAAATTTCCAACATCAATTTCAGATTTCATAAAGCAAAAATCCAGAACAAGAGCCGGTTTTTTACAAATTAAAAAATGGTTTGGGTTTGAAGGAAGAAAAATTTCAAGTGAGATTTCAGTTGGATTGAAAGATTTATTTAGAGTTTATGGAATTAGAAAATTTCACAAAATGCTTATCGTTAGCTTCGTTTATCTAATTTCTTGGCTTAGAGCTTATTGGCTAATTTTTAGAAGAAAATCTTTTGAAAAAATTTGGGAAAGAATAGAAACGACAAAATAAATTTACATTCAGAGCTACTTTCAAATAATTCAAAGTTTATAATTTTTATAATTATTACGAAGTTTATAATCTACTTGACTGCTTCTGCTTTTACTTGTGGATAAAACCTCTTAGAAAGAATAGTTAACAATTTTATTAATGGAATATGTTTCTTTAAGATGCGTCTTTCGCATATATAATATTCTACTTTTATCTTTCTGAATCCAACATATCTCAACCAATTTTCTAAATGGTTTGGTGTAAATAGAGCGTAATGTCTATCTTGATTAATTCCCTCATTCTCTCTAATCTTTTCGTAGTCACCATGATGAACTCTTCCAAAAATTCCAAAGAAACCCGCGTTATCAGTAATTATTATTAGTTTTCTGCCTCTTTTCAAAACCCTGTAAGATTCTTTCAAAAAGTTTAAAGGATTTGTTAAATGCTCAAATAAATTTATTGCAATAACTTCATCAAAGAAATTATCTTTAAATGGAAATTTATCCTTATTAACGTCGCATTTTATGACTTCTTTTCTAATTGGATATAAATCAATAAAATGAGTACCATAAGTATCATTACCGCAACCAACATTCAAAATTTTCTTTTTCATTCAATCACTCATTTGCAATTTTTTGATAGTTTTCTATTATCTGTGGAATAATATTCTTCCATAAAAATTTTGGTTTCACCATTTTTATGTTTTCCTGAAATTCATTGTATCTACCATTTACAGCAAGTATAGCTTCTGCAAAAGATTCAGGTTTACTCTCTGCATATATCCCAATTTTAAGTTGAGCAATATCCTCAGGCAATACTGTGGAAACAACTGGCTTGCAGTATTTTATACCATCAAGCAAAACAGCAGAATTAGAGATTAGAAGGTAGGGTAGAAGAAGTATGTCTGTCTTTTTCATTACTTTTATTTACTAGCAAACGAAGAAGTTTATTAAAACTGTGAATAAATGAATCCCATTGATAGTTTTTTGCAATCTTTCTATTTAGTGCTCCTAGTCGTTCTGTTTTTTCCTTTTCAATTATCATTCTATCTATAACTTTCGCAATCGTTTCTATTTTATCGTTTTCTTTGATTTTATAACCAAAGTATGAAAGAGGAACTGTAGATACAATAGCACAACCAGCTGCCATTGCTTCTAAGATAGAATATCCTAAAGTTTCTGCTCGAGAAGGAAGAAAAAAGATTAAAGCTTCCTCATAAAGTTTAATTAATGTTCTTTCAGACACAAACCCTTTCCACTCTACGTTTGGAGGAAACTTTTCTAATTTTTCGTACGGATTTCTTTTTCCTACTAAGATGAATTTAACATGAGGTAACCTTTTTGCGACTTTTATAACTATATCTATTCCTTTCTGTCTCTCTAGCCTACCGACAAAAAGCACACACTTCTTCTTTTTTCTTTTCTTAAACTTATTTATCTCAATTCCCGGCGAGATTACTATTGTATGAGATTTATTAACACCTAGCTTTAATGCAGATTTTCGAGCAAAATCAGAAAAAAATAGAAAATACGAAAATGGTAACTTAAAAATAATCTTCTCGAGAAGAATAGCAAAGAGAGAAAATATACCTTTCATTTCTAACCACTTCTTTCCGTATGCACCATGTACAATACAAATAGAAGATTTTTTCAATAAAAACGAAGCAATAGCTGTTGGAATAGCTGAATGATAAGTATTACCAATTAAAACATCGAACCTCTTGCCATAAACCAACAGCAATGGAATGCCAAAAATATTAAACAGCATTCGATGAATTGGTATTCTAATCGTTTTTATTCCATTAAACTCTTTAATTTCTGGATTTCCTGAAGTTATTACAATTATTTGGTGTTGTTTTTTTAACCGCTTGATTATTTCAAGAAGAAGTTTCTCCCCTCCGCCAGAAAGCTCTGGTGGAAATATCTCATGCGCTATAAGTAATTTCATTTAATTTTATTATTTCCTGCCTACTTATTTATCTGTCTTAAGCAACTAAGAAGCATCTTATAGCTATCGTATGGCAATTGACAAAATTTTAGCACTAGAATCAAATTAATGATTAGGGGGTATTTAAATCGCTTATTGCCTTTTCTTATATTTCTCTTCATCGATTTATCTCCATCTTTTGGTTACACAGCTTATATTTTCCATGATGGAAAGCATTTTGATCATGTTCAGATGTTTATAGAGTTGTTCAAAAATAAGAGCTTTCAAGTCGAAGAAGGAACGTCCTTTCCTAATAATTTAACTAAGTACGATATCTTATTACTTGAATTTGATTCCTACCCAGCTCCTACCTTCGACTGGAAAGAAAATGAAACACGTAAATACATTTCTAATGGTGGGATATTCATAGGTGCTGGAGACGGAGGAATGTTAGCCTCTTTAGTACTAACTAATTCTTCTATTTCTTCTAGTTTATGGGCGTCTTCTCTTGACTCGGAAATACTCTATAATAATTCAGTGTTATTCAAAGAATATCCTATTAGCGATGTACTAAAATTGGGAAGTGCGGCAAGTTACCATCTTACCTATGCCGAATCTCTTTCATCAACAACAATACCACTTTTAAAAATGATAGAAAATAAAAAAGTTATAGCGATTACAAACGAAGAATTCAACATATTTGGTTTTACATTGGGATGTGGCGGATGGGTAAATATTCCAAACTGTACATATGTCTATTCGTCTTTTATCGATACAATTCTCAACTTTAAACTTAAAAAATTTTCAATTTTTTCTCCCCTCAACAAAACTTACTTCACTACTTTACCCTATACACAAATCCCTCTAAACATTTCCCTTCATTCCCTAAACGAAACTTTCTACTTGCAAATCTTCATTGATAACAATCTTTTCCTAAATCAAACATTCTACGAAGGGGCAATAATCAACGAAGAATTAAACCAATCAATTGGTTCTCATTGCATTTCAATTTATACAAACGCATCTAATGTAGAAAATCAAACTGTTTGCTATTCAATAGTTAGAGTTTTAGAAAAACCTCTTTTCATTACTGATAAAGATTGGAAAAATATTGTTTCTTTAGCACCTTTAAAACAACCAGTTTTAGTTTTTGATAATAACGAAGATCAAATAAATCATTTTATTGAACTCTTCAAACCACAACAAATCTTTCTTCTGGGAAACATTTGCTTAAGCATCAAAAATTATCCAACGATAAAAATTTCAAGAGAAGATTTGCTTCAATTTTTCGAAAACAAAAGAGGAGTTTATGCTGACTCTCTAGAAAAATACATTTATGCTTCTCAAATAGCTTCTTTGCTAAACTTGCCAATAGTTTTCGAAAAAGAAAATTCAATTTTAGATTTCTCTCAAAACTCAACAGAAGAAATAGAAGATTTTTATCTAAAGCTAGCAAAAGAAAAAGGAATCAACATTAATTACATCATACTCTCCAAGCCAATTGCCTACTCTTCAATAATTTCATCTTTAAGAAATGGCTTTATAGTTTTAACAAACTCAAACAATGCAAGCGAGATAAAACAAACTTTAAAGCAAAAAGTTTCAAAGTTGAATTCCTTTGGCTTTCTTTTTAACAATTCACAAAACATTCTAAGAGGAAATTATTTGCTTTTAATTGGTTTACCAAGTTTTGAAGTTGAAGATCCTGTAGAAAAACAAAAATTTTTAGGAATAATTCAAGCTGAAGATAAAGAAGATGGGGATAAATTCATTTCAGACATTCCATATGCTGACATAAACGACGATACTTATCTAGATTTTGCAGTTGGAAGATTGCCAGAAGATGAAAACTTATCTTCTCTAATTTTCTCAAGAGGCTATTTAGATACTAGCAAAAAAGCTTTGGTTGCAAGCGAATATTTGTACAATGACTACTTCTCGATTTTAGTCTATGGCGGAGGAGGAATGTTAAACGCACGAAATGTTGCTGAAATTTTAGAAAAGAAAGGATATGATGTTAGCAGATTAGTAGAGCAAAGAACAAACCACAAAGCTTTTCTAAGCCAATTAAAAACTAGTGAAATCACAAAGTTCATTTTAACTTATGAAGGCTTGAAGAAAGTTTTAGAAAAGTATGTCTCTGAAAGTTTATCAACAGTTTTAGCAAATATTTTGCTTTTCTTAAAAGGCTCTCAAATTGCTGGAGAAGCTCTGCAAACTTATTTTGAATATGACTGGAGCTCTTTTGGAGAAAATTATGAAGATGCTTTATACTACTTATCACAAAAGGAAGCAAAGAATGAAAGTGTAACATTGAACGATATTATCAAAATTGTTGGAATGCTTTGGCCAAATTCTTGGCCAGAATTAACGAAAGAAAATTTAATCGAAGAGATGCCAAAGGCTTCGATAATTTACTATGAAGGTTTGGGAAATGGAAGCTTATGGATTTTGCCAAATAACTTTAAAGAAAGCGGAGATATACTGGAGTACAAATTCTGGACTCAACAAATCACAAACTATCAATACAATGGTAGTAAAGTTTTTATTCCAGAAGACATTCCTTTGATAAACGCAAGAATTGTTTGGGATAATTCAGATTTTTCGGCATTAGGAAAAATGAAAGATAAATTTTTAGAAAATGGAGCAGCAAGTTTTATTGGAGCTTCGGCTTTAAACTATGCTCCTTTTAGCGGAGAAATTGACTCAAGATTTTTCTCAAGCGAAAACACAATTGGTAAGTCTTTAGTTTATGCACTAAATTCTTTTCGCTCAGACTGGTTCACTTGGGATCCTTTTGACATAACAAAACCAGGAATAAAGAAAAAATCTTTACTAGAATTTTTCTTGTTTGGAGATCCATCATTACCGAAAGAAGGAAAGGTTGAGTTAGAATATCAGAAAATCTTGTTTGATTGTAAGGAAAATTGTGAGCTAAAAGTTTTCATTCCTTTCAATTATACTTTCAAAAATGGAACGCTTGAATATGAATCTAGAGAAAACCTAATTGAAGAAGATGAACCAATAACTCCAATAAAAAGGTTTGTTTATTATTTGCCAGAAAATGTTTTAGTTAGCGAGGAAAATATCACAATAAATTTTGATGAAGAGAAAATAGAAAACATAAGCTTGCCAAAAGTTAAACTACTTTCTCATTCAAATTCATCTCTAGAAACAAACAAAACAAAATCAACTACAAGCAAAAAATACAAAGTTAGGGTGAACAAAACAATTGACAATAGAAAAGAAGTCGAAGCTATCATTCCAACTATAACTTATGATGAAGAAAATAGCTCAGCTACAATCATAAAAAACATAACAATAAGCTTAAAATATTCTTCCATTCTTGATTTTGATGTTAAAGCGAAAGATGTGAAACTTGGAGAAAAAGTTCCAATAAACTTGAAAATCTTTAGCAAAGTTTTTGACAACGCTACAATCTATATCGAAATCTCAAATTCTACTTATACTTTCAACTTCACATTTAACGAAAGTTTAGAAAATTCAACTTTTGAAAAAATTTATGAATTCAAACCAGAAGCTCCTGGAATTTACAGGGTTAGAGTAGTATTAGAAAAATGGGATCCATTAACTGTTGGTCCAAGGGAAACAACATTTACTGTTTATGAGAATGAAAATTATAGCAATTCAAATACTTCAGATTCTACAGCTTGTACAGAACAAAAAGTTATAATAAACGAGATAATGTACAATCCAAAGGGAAGCGATAAAGATAGAGAATGGATAGAATTGTTTAATGCTGGAAATTGCGAAGTCAATCTAACTGGCTGGAAGTTTTTCGAAAGCAACACAAATCATAAAATAACCCTAATCTTTGGAAGCATTATACTGAAACCGAATCAATTTGCCATAATTTCAAACAATGCGACAAAATTCAAAGAAGAATATCCATCTGCTTCTTGTAGTATATTTCAATCATCATTTTCTTTGAGCAATATCGGTGAATTCGTAGCAATCAAAAATTCTTCATTACATATAATTGATTCGGTTAATTATTCTGGTTCCTGGGGTGCTGATGACAATGGAAAAAGTTTAGAGTTAAAGAATGGAATTTGGGTTGAGAGCTATGCTTATGGCGGAACTCCTTGCTTGCCAAATGAGGATAAACCATCAGAAAATCAAACAACAAAAAATGAAGCTATAACAGGATTTGCTGCTTTACCTTCTTTAAACAATACATTGAATGCAAGTTTAAACCCTTCTTCTAAACAAAACGCAACACTAACGGAAAATGAGACTAGCAAAAATGTTACAAGCAAAAATGAAACAAAGAGTGAAAAAAGCATCAACAAAACAAAGGAATCTTCCAAAAGTAAAAGTCCTCAAACAGGCTTGTTTGGTCTTACTCTTTCAAATTACATTCTGATACTTGTTATACTTCTCTCAATAACTCTAGGAGTTGGTAGCCTACTTTTGCTCAGAACATTAAAGTACTGGAAGAAAGAAATATCAAAAAAGAAAGTTAAAAGTAGTAAAAATTGACAGTGAAATGTCAAAAAATGCTTAAAAATTGATATTCAAATATCAAAAATGGTAGAAGTTGAGGTTTTAAAAGAGCAAAACCCTTGGTGGATTTCTAGAGATAAAATTCTCGAAGACGAAAAAGTGAAAAATGCATTAGAGAAAAAACACAAGCTTCTATACTCTTTCGAAGAAAGCAAAAACAAGCTAATAGTTGGACCTAGACAAACTGGTAAAACAACTTACCTAAAACTTCTTATTTATGATTTGCTGATGAACAAAAAAGTTGAAGAAAAAAGAGTTTTTTATTTTAGTTGCGAGATTCTCAAAAATTTTGAAGATATAGTTGATGTTATAAGAAAGCTCGATTTTCTAGTAGAAGGAGAAAAGTATGTTTTCCTTGATGAAGTTGGGTTTGTAGAAAATTGGGAAAGGGCAATAAAGTATATTTTAGATTCAAATCTATCAAAAGATAAGGTAATCTACATAACTGGCTCTTCTTCTTTGAACTTAAGAAAAGAAAGTTTTCCTGGAAGGGACATTGAAATAAAAAAATTTCTTCCTTTAACGTTCAAAGAGTTTTGCAAGATCTTTGGAAGCGATGAATTAAAAAGCAAACTAAATTTTTCTGTAAAGTTTGAAAGCACAAAAGAAATTTTTGATGCCGCTAAAAATCTAATTCTGCTTAAGGATGAAATAGATAAACTTTTCTACAAGTTTTTGGAATGCGGAGGTTTTCCAAGAGCTTTTTATGAGCTAATGGAAGAAGGAAGAATAAAAGAGGAGACTTATGAAATTTATTGGAAATGGTTAATTCATGACATAGCAAAAATTGAGAAAAGTGAAAAAATTGCTTCTTCGATCTTGGCTGGAGTTTTAAAAAATTATGCATCAAAGTTTTCTTTGTCTTCTATTGCAAAAGAAATGGAAATAGGTTCTCATGTTACGGCAAGAGAATATTTGGAAATTCTTGAAAATCTATTCGTAATTAGAAATTTTTACACTTTTGATCCTTACAAAGAGAGAATAGTTTATAGAAAAATGAGAAAAGTGTATTTCGTTGATCCATTTTTATTCCATGTTATAAATAGGAAAGTTTTTGGTAAAAGTAAAGTTGATGATTTAAGTAAGCTTGTAGAAGGAGTAGTAGTAGAAGAGTTAAGTAGAAAAATAGAGCATATTGGTTTTTATCACAACAAAAAAGAGGTTGATATTGTTTTCAAGAATTTTGGAATAGAAGTAAAATGGCAGGAAAAAGTTGATTTTCGAGATTTTCCAAATGTTGAATTAAAAAACAAAATATTACTATCAAGAAACAATTTTGACTTTAGCGAAAATGTTTTAATCATTCCAACTAGCGTATTTCTCTTGCTACTGTGAATATTGAATAGTTTTACCTAACAGCCTCTACAGTAAAATTTATTATGCAAATGTAATACGTATTACACTTACATATAAACTTTGCCATAAGCTAGTTATAAGATACTAAGATACTTCTAAGATCTTCAGCGAAGCTTTGACTTTTGTAAGCATTTAGAAGAAACTATCACAATAAAACACTCCGCATTTAAAAACATCTGAGATAGATAATCTATGATAGAAATATTTGCATGTGTAATCATTTCCGCTCTTGCAACCTTTCTCCTCACACCATCTGCCATTAGATACTTCAGATTCATTGGACTCACAACAACAGACGTTCATAAGAAAAATAAACCATTGATTCCAAATTCTGCTGGAGTGCCGGTTGTCTCCGGAATGATGGCAGGTTTGTTGGTTTATATTTTCTTAAATGTTTTTATTCATCAGGAATCCTCTCAACTTGTATATCTTTTTGCATCGATAACAAGCATTCTTATAATAATGTTCTCTGGTTTCCTTGACGATTTAAATTCTAGACAAGTTAAAGTTGCTGGTCATATAGAAGGAAAGCAAGGACTAAAAACATGGCAAAAACCATTGCTTACTTTACCAGCTGCTTTTCCGCTGATGGCAATAATGGCAGGAGATACTACAATGAATTTACCATTCATAGGAACTGTAGATTTTGGAATTTTGTATCCGTTGCTAATAGTTCCAATTGGAGTAGTTGGTGCGGCAAACATGGTGAACCTTCTCGGCGGATACAACTTTTTGGAAGCAGGAATGGGCTTAATTTACACTTTTTCTCTTGGAATCTATGCTTATTTGCATGGAAGTATAATAGCTTCAGTAATTTTCTTAACAACTTTTGGTGCTTTGCTAGGATTAGCAAAATACAATTTTTATCCAGCTAAAATTCTTTCAGGCGATAGTTTGACTTATACTTTGGGAGCAGTAGTTGCTGCTGGCGCAATAGTTGGGAATATGGAAAAAGCTGCAGTGATAACAATGATGCCATTTATCATTCAAGGAATTCTAAAGTTTTATTCAAGACTTAAGCTTGGAAGGTTTGCCTCAGATTTAGGAATTTTGCAGAAAAATGGAACAATTAAACCAAAATATGGTAAGCAAATTTACTCTTGGATTCACCTAATAACAAACCTTTGGAACTTAAATGAAAAGCAAATTGTTTTTGTGATGATGATAATTCAAGCTGTCTTTTCTTTAATTCCGTTTTTGAGCATTCTTTAGAAAACTAGCGAACTCGAGTTATTAATTGCAATTTTTCAATTAACAGTTTTTAATCCTGAGAAAAAATTAAAGATAATGTCGTTGGAGGAAAAACTTGTTTCAAACTCGTTATATTTATTTTTAGATTGGCTTTTAGTAACAATACTAGGCTTTTTTTATTGGATCGTAGCTGGTAAAACACTGTTACCTGAAGAATATGGAATTGTTTCAACGAGCATAAATTTTGCAACTTTTCTTTCCACTCTCTCTTTATTTGGTTTAAATGCAGCAATCTGGAAGCTTTTGCCGGAATATCAATGTGAAAGGGAGAGAGAAAAAATAAAATCATTAATAAGGTTCTCTTTTCAACTTCCCCTTCTAATAAACATAATTTTATCAATCTTGCTTGTTTCCTTAAGCTCTTTCTTTTCCTCCATGTTAAAAATTCCGTTAAATGCCGTGCTAATGATTCCATTAACAATGCTTTTTTTAACCCTTTCTTCAATCTCTGGAACCATAATTTACGCTTTCCAAAACATGAAATTTTACTTTTTCTCGGATCTTCTCGGAAACTTAAGCAGAGTTTTAGTAGCAACGCTACTAATCTTTCTAGGCTTCAGATACCTTGGCCCATTAATTGGTTTCATTATATGCTACTTTTTAATTTTTGCAGCAAGAATCTTAAAAGTAAGACCAAGTAGAGGAAAGATAAAAATAGATAAAAGGAAAATTCTACTAGAATATGCCTTGCCTGCTTTCATTTCAACATTGGCCTGGAATATTTTTTCTAGCGGTCAATACGCCTTACTTTCAATAATCCAAAACCCCAAAGCAACAGGAATATTTACTGTGGCTTTAATAATAACAATTCCCATAGTTGCGCTGCCAAACACATTAAACTCAGCCTTACTACCAATAATTTCTTTTCTTTCAGCAAATCATCAAACAAAAAAACATCAAGAAAGATTGATAGAGCTAGTAGTAAGGTATTCACTTTTCTTCTCACTACCAATAGCTTTGTTTTTGATTATCTTCTCGAAACAAGTTATAGTAATCTTTTCAAGCGAAAAGTATTTAGAAGCGAGTAATCTATTTCCAATTCTAGCAATTGCTTCCGTTATTTACGGTCTTGGAAATGTTTTTCTTTCAAATTTATACGCAATTGGGAAAGCTAAGCTAAATAGAAACATTGTTTTGTTAACCGTTGCTACTTTTCTCGTTCTTGTCTATCCATTGACAAAACTATATTCAGCTTCAGGTATGGCAATTTCTTATTTCATATCAATTTTGGTTCTTTCAATCGTTAGCTACTTTTACATCAAAAAATTCTTGAATGTTGAAATACCAAAAAAAGATTTCATGAAAATTTTAATCTCTTCTCTGATATCCTTTGCTTTCCTCTATTTAACAACAAAAATCACTTTTGGTACTTTAATTGATTTAATCTTGCTACTTTTTGCTGTAGCTATTTATCTTTTTGCATTAGCTTTGTTAAAGTTTTACAAGAAGGAGGATGTAAAGGTTTTAGAATTTTTCGAGGAAAGAACGCCTATCTTAAAGAAAACTATTCGCAACTTAAAAACTTTTTTGGAGAAATTTATAGAATAAAATCATATTCTTAAAAACTCGGTTTCTACTTAAACTAAGCTGCAGGTTCATAAAAAGGGAGATATAAAACTATACAGCTAATTAACATATGGAAAAATTTGACGTTTGTATTCCAACTCTAAACTCAGGTAAAACTTTAGAAGCTTGTTTAAAAGCAATAAAAAAAGTTATTCCGGTTAACAAAATAATAATTGCAGATGGTTATAGCACAGACAACACTATAGAAATAGCCAAAAGGTATGGATGTGAAATTTTTCAAACAAATAGAAGTTTAGGTGAAGTTAGAGAGATGCTTATAAAAAGAGTTAAAACTAAATGGTTTTTCTTTATAGATGCTGATATTGTTGTGAACAAAAAATGGTTTTATGCGTTAATCGCAAATAAGAATGAGAACGCTGGGGCTGTTCAAGGATTTGGCTTACCAAAAGGACCGATAAGCTTTTTGAGAAAGCTATTGCTTTTTATAAAAGTTAAATTTAGGTTAAAGCAAAGAGGCTTCACTTCAAACACTTTGGTAAGGAAAGAAGCTGTATCAGGAATAAAATTACCAAAGAGGAAGAGATTAGAAGACATTTATTTGCAGGAAGAAGTTGAAAAAAGAGGATATGAATGGAAGTTCGTTCTAGCTTTTTGCGAGCATCTAAAAACAGAAAAGCAAGTCGTTAAGGAAGCATTAAGAGATCTTTGGAAGCTGGCAGAAGAAAAAGGTTTGATTAGAGCTTTATTCTATATCTAATTCTATAAGGCTCCTCGATGTTAATTTTAAATTCTGAGTAAACCTATTATTGATTAAAATTTTATTTATCAAAAAGGTAGGTTCTGTTATGAAAAGTGAAAGTGAAATAAAGAAAAAGCTAGAAGAATTGGAAAAGCTAAAATTTCATTGGTATCCGTATGATGAAGACTTCAAAATAAAAAATATAGATGAGTATAATACAGCAATTAGAGTGTTAAAATGGGTTCTTGAAAAGTAGGAATTTATATCGAATTTCAAAATTCTTTAAATGGAATTAAACCTAATATACAAAAATCTTTGTCCAAACTGTGGAAACAATATTACATCTGAAAGGTTAGCTAAGGGCTTACCCTGCGAAGTTTGCTTGCCAAATGAAAATGATAAAATTAAGTTTGGTCCTTTGTTTGAAATTGAAAAAAGAAACAAAAGAGTTGAAGAAATAGATGGATTCTTTGAAAAAGTGATAAAGGCAAAAATGTGGGCTTTGCAGAGATTTTGGGTTAGAAGGTTTTTGGAAAATGAAAGTTTTGCCTTAATTGCCCCTACTGGCTCTGGCAAAACAACTATCCAAATAATTTTATGTCTTTATGCAGCTAGGTTTCTTAGAAAGAGATGCTTGGTAATTTTACCAACAAGCTTATTAGTAAGTGAGGTTTCAGAAAGAATGAAAAAATTTGCTGAAGAATTGAAAATTAACGTTGTTATTGCAAGCTATCATTCGATGCTTTCAAATAAAGAGAAGAAAGAAGAACTCGGAAAAATGAATATAGCAGATATAATAATTACAACTCACCTAAGCGTAATGAAAAGAGAGGAAATAAATAAACAAGAAATTGATGTTGTTTTTGTTGATGATGTGGATAGTTTTTTGAGAAGGAGTAAAGCCATAAGATATGTTTTAAAAATGATCAAACTTCCTGAAAAGATTAAAAGCTTAGTTGAAGAGGTTTTTGAAAAAAAGATTGAATTTAAACAAGCGATTTCGGAAATTTCAAAGTTAAGGGAAGAGTTAAAAATTGAATCTCAACTTATTGTTAGTGGTGCTACTCAAAAAGCGAAAAGAACAAAAAGCGTTGCAATTTTAAATTCAATATTCGGGTTTTCTATTGGTTTAAAGCCAGAGTTTGGTAGGAATATCATCGATTGTTTCACGGTAAGCAAAAACGTTAAAGAAGAAGTTCTCAATCTCGTAAAAAAGTTTGGTGATGGTTGTCTAATTTTTGTACCAATGGATAAGGGTAGTGAATTTGCAGAGGATCTGGAGAAATTTTTAATTGAAAACGGTATAAAGGTAAAAGCATTTCTAAAACCAGATAAAAAAGCTTTTGAAGATTTCAAAACTGGTAATTTAGATGCTTTAATAGGAATGGTAACCACAAGAAGTCCGCTCGTTAGAGGAATAGATTTGCCAGCCAGAATTAGATATGCTATTTTTGCTGGTGTGCCAAAATTTGTTGTCAGAATTAGAATAGAGGAGTTTCATCCGACAAAATGGTTAATGCTCTTGAACAACATACAGCAGGCTATAAAGGAAGAATATAGAAAAGATTATGAACATCTTGTTGCAAATTTGATAAAAATTAAAACTTTGAGAACAGAAGACTTAGAAGAAGTTAGAAGGGCTTTAATCGAAAATAGAATGTTGGAAGGATTTCTAGAATTCGTGAGGAAAGTTGCGTTAAATGGAATGGAATTTTTCAGAAAAATTTTGAAGGATGAAAATGTTTTAAAAGCGATAAGAGAATCGCCAACAATAAGTTTTAGCGATAAAGAAGGAGAATATACTTTCTTAATTCCAGATGCTGTTGCTTATATTCAAGCAAGCGGAAGAACAAGCAGATTGTATGTTGGAGGGGTAACAAGGGGTCTAAGCATTGTTATAGTCGATGAAGAAAAAGCTTTCAACTCTTTGAAAAAAGAACTAACATATTTTGAAGACATTGAATGGAAAAGTATTGGAGAAATTGACACTAAAAAAGTTATAGAAGAAATTGATGAAGATAGGAGAAAAGTCTTGCTTGCAATGGAAGGAAAGCTAAAAGCTGAGGAAACAAAGATTGCTTTGAAAACTAGATTGTTCATAGTAGAATCTCCAACAAAAGTTAAAACAATAGCAAGATTCTTCGGAAAACCTTCTAAGAAAAAATATCAAGATTTAGAAGTTAATGAAGTCTTTGGAGCAAATTCTTTATTAATGATAGCAGCTAGCAAAGGACATATAACAGACTTGAGCTTGAAAGAAGGTTTATTTGGTGTTGAAGTAAAAGAAACTTTTGTTCCATACTTTAAACCAATAAAAAGATGTGTGGCTTGTGGTAGAGAAGTTGAGGAAGAAGAGGAAGTTTGTGTTTGCGGTAGTAAAAAATTTGTTGATGCAAAACCAAGAATAGAAGCTTTGAGGAAGTTAGCAAGTTTAGTTGATGAAGTTGTTATTGGAACAGATCCTGATAGTGAGGGGGAAAAAATAGCTTTTGATTTGTGTTTGCTCCTAAAACCATTAAACAAAAGCATAAAAAGAGCTAGATTTCATGAGGTTACAAAAAAGGAAATACAAAAAGTTCTAGAGAATTTGGAAGATTTTGATTTGAATTTGGTTAAAGCACAAATTGTTAGAAGAGTTGAAGATAGATGGATTGGCTTTGGAATTTCTCCAGTTTTATGGAAAGTTTTCAAAAACAATAGATTATCAGCAGGAAGAGTACAAACTCCAGTTTTAGGATGGATTGTTGATAGAACAAGAAAGTTAAAAGAAAAAGAAGAGCAAATAAGTTTGAAACTGGAGAATGGTTTAGAGCTAAGCTTTAGGGCAAATATTGGCACTTACAAAAAAATTGTTGAAAATGGTTTTGTTGAAATAAGAGATCTCAAAATTTATGAAGAAGAATTAAATCCTTATCCACCATTTACAACAGATACTTTGATTTCTTCGTTGACCTCTGCTCTTAAAATTGATGCTAATGAAGCGATGCAAATAGCTCAAAAACTTTTTGAAAATGGTTTAATAACTTATCATAGAACAAGCAGTACAACAGTTAGCGCTGTTGGAATAAATATTGCGAAAGAATACATTTCATCTACCTTCGGAGAAGAATTTTTCAAAGGAAGAAAGTGGGAAGCTGAAGGCGCCCACGAATGTATAAGACCAACTAGAGCAATAGACCTTCAAAAATTGAAGAATTTAATTGGATTGAAAATGCTTAGATTTCCTTCTCCTTTAACGGAAAAAGATTTCAGAGCCTATGATATAATATTCAGGAGATTTATAGCGAGTCAAATGAAAGCAACAAAAGTTGAGAAGGTAAAGTTTAAACTTGTTGCTGCAAACGAAGAAAAAGAGTTTGAGTTCATTAATAGAATTATAGATGAAGGTTTTACGAAAATTCTCAGAATACAAGAAAAGAACATTTCTGGGTTGAAAGAAGGGAAAGTTAGATTTTTAGAAATTAACAAAAAGATTGTTCCAAAATTCTATCCTTACAGTTACTCAGAAATAGTTTCAATGATGAAAGAAAAAGGAATTGGAAGACCTTCAACCTATGCAAAAATCTTGGAGATCTTAAAAAGAAGAAATTATGTAAAGGAAATAAAGAAATCCATGCTAATTGCAACTTCTCTAGGAACAAAAGTCTATCAATTCTCTCAACAAAATTTCAGTAGATACTTGAATGAAGAAACAACAAAAAGACTAGAAGAAGAAATGGATAAAATAGAAACTGGAAAGAAGAACTTTGAAGAAGTTTTGAATGGAATTTATTTGGAGGTCAAAGAAATTATAAAAAATAGTATGCAAAAAGGAGTCAAATATCCGTCGCTTTTTGATGAGCTCATTTGATGCTTCAAACCTTTTCTATTCCGGCCTTGCTCCTAACGTAAACATTTTTCAATCCAATTTTTTCTTTAATTTTTGCCGCAATCGTAACAAGCTGCCTATGAGCTACTATTTTCTCGCTTAAAAACTTTCTATCAACTAAATCATTAGATGGATAAAATTGCTGAAGTACAAAGATTGCATTTTCAACAATTTCCTGAGCTTCTTTCCATGCTTCTTCAATATCTTCAATTTTTAGTAAAGATGGAACAAAAGTCGTCCTAATCTCTACAAATCTAACTTTTCTAACAATCTTTAAACTCTCCTTTATTCTTTCTGTTATTCCTTCAATCTTAACTCCAATTAATTTCCAGTAATCTTTCTCTTTAAGTCTTGTTTTAATGTCAGTTGCATAATGATCGATTAAATCTTTTCTTACAAGCTTTTCAACAGCTTCAGGATTGCTAGAATTTGTATCTAAGCTGCATTTTAAACCAATTTTTTTAACTTTAGAAAATAATTCTTCTAAACCATCAATTTGTAAAGTTGGTTCTCCACCAGTAGCTTGAACGTATTCAATAGCAAAAGAGTTTTTCTTAATTTTTTCAATTATTTCATCGACTTCAACAAATTTTCCCTCTCCTTCGACTAAAGGAAGAGCAAAGCACCAAGGACATCTAAAATTGCAACCTGAAAACCAAATAACGAAAGAAGGCTCTCCTATAACATCAACCAAGCTATTTTCTACAATGCTTGCAATTTTAATCTTCATTCTATAATTTCTCTTTGAGAATATTGAACTCTTTGCTTAAATTCAGCGACTTTTCCAACATTCCAACTGCTTATTGGTCTATAATAACCAACAATTCTGCTCCATATTTCAGTATTTTTTCCGCAATTTGGACATTTCTCAAAAATTCCGACTTCATTCCATCCACAATGCCTACAAGTACTTATTGTTGGTGTAATACTGAAATAAACAACTTTTGTATTTTCAACGATTTTCTTAACCAATTTTTTTAGTGCATTTGGATCAACCGATTCATGTAAAAACAAATGCATCATTACCCCACCTGTAAACTCTTTTTGAACCTCTCCTTCCAGCTTTGCTCTTTCAGCAATAGAAAATTTAGCATAGTATGGAATTATACAGTTTGAGTAATATGGAACTCCATTCTCCATTGGAATGAAAAATTCTCTCTTTTCAAAAGCATCTTTGAACCTTCTTAAATCTGAGCTTGCCATTTTATAAGCAGTGCTCTCAGCAGGAACTTCTTCTACATTATAAAGGATTCCATCTTTTCTGTAGAACTCTTCTGTTTTTTCTCTAACGAAGCTAATTACTTTTTTCATCCAAGAAACAGCTTCTAAAACTTCTTTCTCATTCAGATTTTTCCACAAATCAAAATTTCTCAAAAAGTTTGAAGCAGCTTCAGGCAATCCAACCAAACCGAAAGTGTTGTAATGATTGGAAAAACCTCCCAAATATACTTTGGTTATTGGCATTAAACCTGCTTTTAAGCTTCTCTCATACCTTTCTCTCATCTTCATTAAAACCTCTCTCGCAATTTTCAAATCCTTTTCAAGCATTTCCTCGAACTTACCTTCCTCTCCTTTACTCAAAAACGCAAGTCTTGGTAAATTTATTGTTATAACACCGATTGAGCCAGTTGCATCAGGGATGACCCAAGTTCCATGAGTTTGGGGTAAAACTTTTTGCTCTGGTAAAGAGGCAACAAAATGATTATTTATCTGAAGTTTGCTGACATCAATAGTTAATCTACAACACATAGCATATAGCGCATCTACATCCGTAACATAGCCATTTAACAAGTAAAAAGTTCCTCTTTTTGCCAGATTTTCAAATATTAAAGAAGTCAAACCATCCCACCTTCTATCGTTCCAATCAAAATTCTTTGTTATCATTAAAGTTGGTATTGGAAATGTAAATGGAGAATGTCTCGAATCTCCTTCATTGTATAATAAAATCATTTGTTTAACAACTCTGATAGCTTCGTCCAAATAATCTGAAACTCTTCCTACCTTTTTTCCTCCAACTATTGCATCCAATTCGCTAAAGGCTTTTGATGTATCTAAGCAAATTGTTATGTTTGAAAATGGGCTTTGAAAGCCCATTCTTGAAGGATAATTAAGCTCAAAAAGCATGCTTTGTAAACATTGTTTAATCTGTTTGTCAGTAAGATTATCATTTTTGACAAAAGGTGCGGTTAATAAATCGAATGCAGAAACTGCCATTGCACCTGAAAATTCCTGAGCCGCAAGGAAAATAAAATTAACAAGCTGGTTTACTGCGGCATCAAAATGTTTTGGCGGAGAAGAAATTAGAGTCGGTGTTCTTAAACCAATTTGAAGCAATCTCGTATAAGACCATCCGACACAGTAAGGAATGTGCAAAGACTGAGGAAGCTTATGAATATGTATTTCCCCTTCTACATGTTTTTTAACTCCTTCCGCTGGAAAAATTTTTTCAAGAATAGAGGGTTGCTTTAATGTTTTATCAAGCAAGTAGCTTAAAAAGTTACCATAGCTTCTAGATTCATTAGCATTCTCCTTTATTTCCCAATCTCCATCACCAATATATTCTTTCTCAATTTTCTCAAAATCGGTATATTCGAAGACCATAGTTTGTTAAGTTGTCTCTATATTTTTAAATACTTTTTGATAGGAAAAAATATACATCGACGCAAATACTTGAAACTTTACTTTAATATTTTACTAAGTTACACACGGATTTTTACATCCTTAACGAACTTTTTCTGCTTATTATACTCTAATAGATTTCTAACTTTTCTCAAAATTTTTCTCTGGAGAGAATTGTTTTTACTTCAATTTACACTAAAGAGTTAAAGATTAACTTTCGCCTCAGAACAACTATCGAGCACCAAAAAGATAAAGTATAATATCTACAGCGAACAACAAAACGATTATGAATTCTAGAAGTTCTGTCCTTTTTTCATATGTAATTCTTGTAGCAAACTCTATCAAACTACTTAGGTAATTTAATTTCGTATTTAAAACATCCAATCTGTATCTAAATTCAAAGAAATCTCTTAGAGAGTAATATGTCTTCAGAACTTTTTGATTAGTAGATGCTATTTCTGGTCTTTCTATTAACATTAGATCAGAAATTATTGCAGACTTAATTTTTGTCGTGTTTATTATGAAATCCAAAATTCTGCTTGCTCTCGTGAAAATAGCAGGTCTTTTTATGTAGGAAATTATTTCGTTAGCAGAATCAATTAACTTCTCGACTTCTTCCTCTATAGCAGCTAAAGAAGCGTCTTGAGCGACTACCAATGAAATGACTTTCTTTAATTCTTCATCGAAACTTTTCTTCTGGACAAATATATCTTCATCTTTAACAAAGATGTGTCCTTTAAAATTTGGCGGTATTCCTTCTACTTCTTTCCAAGAATCAACGAGAGTTATATTCAATCTAGATGTCTCTTGTTTGTCTTTCTCACCTATCAGATACTTTCTAAAATCCTTTAGCACTTCTCCTTTTGCTTCATCACCAACATTTTCTAGAACTATCGCTCCAAAAGCAAAAATATACGCCCTTCCCTCTCCAAAGTCTACTATCAATGGTTCTTCCCAACTTTTTCTCCAAACTTTTTCAAATTTATCTGAATAATATCTCTTAATGTCAATCTCGTCTGCAACACAATAAGCTGAAAAAATTGTCCTTTCCATAAATCACACCCTATTTTTATTAGCATTTCCGAATTTAAGATTGAAACTCATGTGAATGGTACGAGTCGCGACTAGAGATAAGAGCAATTATCTCTAATTAAACTCTTTTGTTTAGCAGTTCAGTTTTTATATTCTTATATTCTACAGAATATATTTCAGTGTGAATAAATCATTCGTAAATCACATTAGCCTCCAAAACCATTGCCTTTCCTCCTCTAGCCTTTATAAGAGAGGCTACTTCTATTAATTTTTGAGCGTTCTCATGAGTCCAAACAGACTTCTGGATCACCCTTGCGCCAGTTTTCTTCAACTTTCTGTTTATCTTTAGTTTTAAAGTTGAAGAATCACCTCCAAGTTGGAAAATAATCAAATACATTTGATACTTTAGTATCAAAAATATAAATACATTTACATACTATAAAATATATGTTGGTGCGAAATATTTAAAAAGAATCAATTGAAAAATACATAATATAAAATATAGTTTTAAAACACAATATTATAAAATATAGTATGGTGTGGATGTGAACTAAAGATAAAATAAACTAAAGATAAAATCCAAGAAAGTGAAGTTCTAAACAGTGTGAGATGAGTTAGAAATAAACTCTATGTGAGGAAGCATCAGAAAAATTCAAGAAGAGAGAATTAAAGTTGATACAAACTATAGGTAAAAACTTGCATCAAAAATTATTGAAATTAAACAAAAAGCTACAAAGGAATGTGAGAATTATTAAACATAAAATACGAGATAACAGAGTAACGAAAGTACAAAAAGTAATTAACCTCATGAATAAAATGCAAATTTAGAAAGTGTGATACTAACAATAGATAAATTCAAACATATGAAAGTGAGAATTCAAAACACAAATTTAAATACAAAAACCAATTACATAGATGGGCGTGATATCTTTTATAAAGAAAATATTATTTGGAGAGAAACAACCTGAACGATTCAGCGATTCACAGCGATTTGAATCGATGAATCAATCGATTCATAGCGATTTGAATCGAGCTGAATCGATGAATCAATCGATTGAATCACTAAAATCGACAATTATCTCTAGCGATAAAGAGGAAAAACCAACAATTTCGATCGATAAAGAATCTCTTAAGGTTGGCATGGCAGCTGGCTATATCTCACGCTCACTAATAAGTATAGAAGATGGAATAGAAAGAATAGAAATTTCAATGCCATCCAAAGAATGGATAACAATGAACATTCTTCCAAAAATAGAGCAAGTACAACAAGCAATACACAACATAAGAGAAATCCTAATGGATCATGAAAGAAGCGAGGAAAAAAGATTTGAAGTATTATTAGAAGCAATAAACAAACTAAAAACTATGGCACCCTCACTCCCAGAACCAATAAAAACTGAAATTTTATCTACAGTAGCGTCATTGAAATCTGCTACCCTAACTCCCAAAATGCAACAAATTCTCGATATTCTCAAAGAAAGAAGAGAAATTAGTTATCAAGAGCTTGCTGAAAAACTTGGAATAACAACAGATGGCCTAAGAGGTATACTATCCAGAATGGTAAAAGTATGTGATGAAATCGAGCGATTCGAAAAAGATGGTAGGGGATGGGTAAGAATTAAATCGATTCACAGCGATTTGAATCGATCAGAATCGCTAGATCAAAGCAGTAGACTAGAAATAAAAGAACAAAAAGAGGAAAATAAGGAAAATAAAGACCTTTCAGATATGCCATAAATTCACACCCTCAAAAATTTCGATTCAATAAGAGATAAAATGAAAAAGAAAAAATATCGAAAAACAGAAGAAAATAAGAAAAAATATAAAGTTTTGAAGAGCATGATTTTACCTTTTAGTCTCACTCACGATCTATAGAATTGTAAAAAACACGTTTCACAAACAATAATTTTTAAATGCAAAAACACAAATTTGTGAATGGAAGGAATCGAAAACATAGCAAAGATTCTTTGGAATTTGGGAATAACAATAACTAAAATAGAGAAAAATCGAATTTATGCAAAAGATTCTAATGGAGAGTTATTGATAAGAATTAGCAATGTTGGACCAAAAATCAAAACCTACGAAAAGAGGATTATAGTTATTTCACCATACGTTGCAAAAAGAATTGACGAGGAAAGAATGAAGAAAATAATAGAAGGATACTCACAACCAGTATTCGTAAACAAGAAAAATCTCGAGGAGTTAGCCCCATCAACTCTATTCAAGATAGTAAATTATCTCAAGGAAAATCCTAATACTTACATAAAGAAGATCTCAGAAGACTTGAAAATTCACCCAGAGATAGTTAGAAGAAATTTGATAAAGATAAAAGATTACCTAGAAATAAAAGAATTTGGAAGTGGAATGAGTTTGCCAAAATTACCAAAGCTAATTTCTTTAAAAGAAGAAATACCTCCTGAGAAACTCAATGAACTATCTAAAACTAAAATATCAATTTTACCAACTAGAAATAAAAGAAAACGAAGAACTAGATATGAAAAAACAAATAGATCAGAGGCCTTGTTTAAAGTACTAAAGTTTATAGAAGAAAACCCTGGAACTTACCTAAGAGAAATCTCGAGAGAACTAAAAATATCTCCTTCTTTAGTTTACTCTTGTTTGAAAGAAGTAAACGAATTTCTAGAGCTCTCATCTCCCATAGGAAAAGAAGATATCGAACTACCAAATTTGCCTATTTCCATAAAGCTAAAACAAGGTTATACAGCTGAAGGGATTATAAGATACTTAAGATTCAGAAGAATGCTAAAGTTTTGAATTTTTTGTTTTTCCAGTAAGTCTACAAAAAGCACAAATTTCGGTATTAGTTGGCTCTCCACATATTTTACAAAACTTTAGCTGATCTTCGCTTTCGAAATAGGTACTCATTTTTATTACAGAGTTCAAAAGTCTTTCCTTAAAGCCCGGAGCTTCCGACTCCAATCTATCTATAATATCATACCACTTGTTTGTTTTTTCATACAACTTTATCTTTTCCTTAAAGTATATGCAAAGACTTTCTTGAACGTATGGTACTCCAAGATTTTTCACAAATTCCTCATTTTCTTTTCTACCAACAAAGAAAAGTGGTCTTATTTTTGTTAACAATTTTGGATTATCGCTTTCCGCTTTGGGCCTAAACTTACCTATCCAAGAATAGTTCATTCCAAGAATATTTTTGATGAAAAACACAAGAATGTCATCTCCATGATGTCCAGTTGCTATCTTAGTCGCCCCGAGTTCTCTGGGAATTTTATTCATCAGATATCTTTTTATAACACCGCAAACACCGCAAATGGGTCTCCTATTCTTTTTTGCTATTTCGCCAAGATCGATACCTTCTTTCTTCAACTCGAAGACAACAAGTTTTACTCCAGCTAATTCGCATTGTTTTTCAACAATCTCTTGAATTTTTTCTGAACCAATGGTCCCAAGGTTTATGTGAAATCCTACTATTTCAAAATCTGGATCTCTCTCCTCATTAAATTTTTTTAACGCAAACAAAACCGCTGCACTGTCTTTTCCTCCACTCAAGGCTACAAAAATCTTATCGCCTTTCTCAACAAGCCTGTACTTTTCAATCGTTCTAAAAATTTTATTTAAGTACCCGCCTTGGTCCATAAAAGAAAATTTTATACAATAGTAAAATAATTAGTTAATGAAAGCTTTGATTGCAAACTTGGGCTTCATATTTCAAATTGCTGGTTTGCTTATGATTCTTCCAATTATAATAGCATATTATTATAGCGAAGCTGAAGCAATGGTAGCTTTTATGATTACTTCTCTATCGTTCTTTTCAATAGGCTTTATGATGAATGCATTATCAGAAAGAAAAGAATTAGATTATAAAACATCATGCTTGTTAGTTTTACTGACTTTTATTTTGATAAGTTTAGTTGGAAGCATACCTTACTTTTACCTGAAAATATTCAACTCTCAAAACATCTTAGAGGATTTTGTAAATACTTACTTTGAAAGCGTCTCTGGCTTCACAACTACTGGATTAACATTTCTTGATTCAAAAAATCTTCCTAAATCGCTAGTGCTTTACAGAAGCCTTACTCAGTGGATTGGAGGAATTGGAATAGTTTATTTAATACTTGCGTTTTTATATGAAGAAAACATAGCAAATGGTATAGCTGAAGCTATCGGAATAAAAAAGTTTCTGACAAAAATCAAAACTTCTATTATAGAAGTTCTCTTTATTTACTCATTCTACACTGTTTTGTTCTTTTCAATTCTCTATTTTCTTGGCATACAAGATTTTGTAACAAACATTTCTTTAGTTTTTTCCGGTTTATCAACTGGTGGATTTATGCCAAGCGTAGAAGCTAATCAGCAAATTCTTTTGACTTTAGTTACAATTATGATTCTAGGAGCGACAAGTTTTGAGATTCACCATGCAATCTTCTTTAGAAAATGGTACAAACTGAAATCCTTGGAAATCTTTACATTTTTGTTATTGATTGCGATTGGTACTGTTGTTTCTTACTATCTTCACTATAATGACATAACTCATTCTTTATTCAATACAGTTAGCGCCGCATCTACAACAGGATTTGGTTTTGAATCTATGAAAAATCTTCCTGAGACTTTAAAATTGATTTTGATTGCTTTGATGTTTATAGGTGGCTGTACGTTTTCGACAAGTGGTGGAATAAAAGTTTATAGACTAATAATGTTGTTCAAATCGATAGGAATTGCTGTAAGAAAAAAACTTGGAATTGAGAGCGAAGAAGACGTTAGAGAAGCGTTAATCTCTTCACTTACAATTTCTTTATCAGTCGTGATAGTTTTTATTTCAGCATTAATTTTCACATTTTACGGAAATTCTTTCATAGATTCTCTCTTTCAATGTATTTCTGCGTATTCGACTGTTGGCCTGTCTTTAAACTTGAATTTAAACATAACATTGAAATCAATCTTAATAGTCTTAATGATTTTAGGGAGAGTTGAAATATTTACATTCTTGGTTGCAATTAGTAGGTATAAGCAAAAAGGAGAAAAACTATAATTCTTGGAAAATCAGTTTTTATTACTGTAGCAATTAAATAACCTTATGGGAAAAGAAAGGTTAGACTATTGGCAAGACGTAGAAACTTATGAAAGATATACGTTCGATTCTGAAGAAGGCAAAAAGAGAATTGAAGAAATGGAAAAATACTTTGCAGAATTTAAAAATTTTCTAGGAAGAAGAATTCTTGACATAGCGTGTGGCGCTGGATTATTTTCATTTTGGTTAGAGCAAAAAGGTTATGAAGTAGTCGGAGTTGATATAAACAAAAAAATGATAGAATTGGCGCTAAAAACAAAAAAGAAATATAAATTTAAATCTCAGTTTTTGTTAAGCGATGCGGCAAATGTAAAACTAGAAGGAAAATTTGATAGTGCAATTATTTTCGGAAATACTCTTTTCGGTCTTTCACCAAAAACTTTTGTCAACATAATCAAAAACGTTAAGAAGTATCTTAAGGAGAATAGCTATGTAATTATCAACTATAGGAGTTTGTTGGAAAAATTGGCAAATAAAGAGTGGAAAGATGTATACTTTGATTCAGAAAGAATAGTTAGCTTCAATTTAAAGTATGATGACTCCAATGCTGGAATAACTAAGCTATATGTAGATCTGACTGGAGAGAAACTACCAATCAAAGAAACATTTTATGCATGGTCAAGTGGATTTTTAGAGGCAATAATGGAAGCTTTAGGTTTTGTTTTAGTAAAGAGATTTGAAACAAAAGTTAGCATGTGTGAAGTTATGGATATTTATCAACTAAAATCAAAAGAGTGAAATTACAGAATTCTAGCAATAACAGAAGTTCATATATAAGTTTTGCTATAAGATTATTCTAATTTGATTTCAACTTTCTTCATAAGCTAAAGATAAATTTCATACAGTCCCAAGTACTCTCCCCCGAAGGTATTTTTATATAGTACCTACAGTTCTACGTTAGTAAATATAAATTAAGGTGGTAATAATGGAAGATAGAGATAAATTAAACGAATGTAATTTGATTACAAAAGCAAGAGACATAAGAAGATTAAGCGAAGAGGAATTTTTGTCTTTAACTAATCAAATAAAAGAACTAACAAAGAATTTTACTGAATTTAAGCAACTAATCAAAGAGGGTAGTCAGATTTTGTTGATAATTAGATGTCTCACCGGAATGAAAAGAAAAGATTTTGCTAGTGCTATAGGAATTAACGAAGAAATTTTAAGACAAATAGAAGTTGGTAGAAGAGAAATTAAAAATGAGAGTAAAATCGATAAGATAAGCAAGAATTTGGAAGAAATTTTCTCTAAAATTTCTGAGATAAGCGTTGAAAATGCATTAGAGCTTTTCAAAGAAGTAGCAATCCCAACCGATAATGAAAAAGTAGAGAAGATTAGAAGCGAGTTGGAAAAAATGGGCCTGCCTGAAGACCTTAGAAAAATGAATGAAGAACAATTTTTGAAAGTTTTTGAATGGTTGAAAGAAAAAACAAATAACTTTAAGATTTTCCCAGAAGAGGTCTTTTTAGCAAAAAATCAGCTTATCCTAATTTTAAGGTGCGCTTTGGGATTGACTAGACCTAGTTTTGCAAGAAAAGTTGGAATACATCAAGAAACGTTAAGACATGTAGAAGCTGGGAGAAAAGGTATACAGTTTTCACAAAAAACAGTCGAAGATTGGTGTAGAAAAATAAATGAATTTTTAAAAACCCAAGAAATCTCTCTGAATGTCGAAAAATCGTTATCTATTTGGAAGGAAATAAGTATTCATCAAACTGAGGAAAATGTAGCAGAAATAGAAAAAATAAAAAGCGAGATGAATAAACTCGGATTGATTGAGTGGGATAAAAAAGATTCAAAAGTTTTGCCTGAATTTTTTAACTTCTTTAGAGAAAAAACAAATAACTTTACTATATTCCCAATTTCTCTTTTTCTAGCGGATAGTAGTCTATCGATATTTTTCATTAGATGTTGCAATGGAATGACGCAAAAAGAATTGGCAGAAAAAATTGGATGCACAAAAGATCTTATTAGACATCTGGAGAACAAACACGGAAGAATTGTACATGCTGGACCAGCATTAAGATGGATAGATAAATTACAAGCATTGCTGCCAAAAAACATAAATTTCGAAAAATTCGAACAAAATTGGAAGAAAATAATTTTTTCGAAGATTGAAAATATAGAGAAAAAAGAATCTTTCAAAAGTTTATCTACAGAAGCAATTATTAGCAAAATAGAAGAATTGAAATCAAGAACAAACAATTTTAATGAGATATGGGAAATTTTAGAGAATGACGCTAGGAATATTTTCTTATTTAGAGTAATATGCAGAAAGAACAAAAGAACTGGCAAGAATATTAAAAATTGAACCAAGCGAATTAAGGAGCTGGGAAGGTGGGAAAAGAAGAATAAGTCCAGAAACATTAGAAAAAATCACTCCAATTCTGAAAGAAATGCTTAGAGATATTAAGATAGAGAAGGAGACAATATTAAGGAATTTAAAAAGATATAAAAAACGGTAAGATTTGTTTTAATAAAGATATACAAGTAAAAAACGGTATCAAGTTAGTTGAAAAACTTCCACCGACCGAATTAGAAAATAAAGTAATAAAAGTTCTGTCATCCAATAATATTCCATTCGAACTTCACGCTACAATAGATTTCAATGGTAAGTTCTTTAACGTAGATTTTGCTATTCCAAATTCGCAGAAACCAAAAATAATAATTGAAGTTTTTGAGTCAAAAAGTAGTAATAGAAATTTAAAGACTAAATTAATAGTTACCGACCATAGATTTGTGGTTTTAAAAAGCAATAAACCGGATCTGAAAACTGCTATGATAGGTGAAACTAAATCTTTACTAACGGAAGAATGGAAAGAGCATATGCTTAAAGAAATTATAGCAACTGATTTCATAGTTGTGGGAGACAATGAAGATGTAGAATCTTCAATAAAAGATACTTTAATTAATTTCATAAAAGCCAACTTACAATAAAAGATTGGAGGTATTGAAGATTTTACACTCGACGTCCCCTACGCCCGCCTTTCCTACGCATATATCCATGAATTATTGGAGTTACATCTTCGATTAAACCTATTTTTAATCCAGCTTTTGCAAGAGCTCTTATAGCAGCTTGTGCTCCAGGTCCAGGAATTTTTGTCTTTATACCTCCTGGAGCTCTAACTCTTATGTGCACTCCAGTAATTCCTTTAGCTAAAGCTTCTTCAGCAGCTTTCTTAGCAGCTAGCATAGCAGGGAAAGGCATTCCGCCTTCTCTATCCTTATCTGTCATCATTCCGCTAGAATACCTTGCTATTGTTTCAGCTCCACTCAAATCTGTAATGTGAACTATTGTAGAATTAGGACTACTAAAAATGTGAGCTACTCCCCATCTCTCTTTCTTTTCACTCATCTAACCACCCTCTTTAACCTCAACGCTAACTTCAGCTTTGGGCTGTTGTGCTGGTTGTTCTTGTGCTACTGCTTTTGGCATATTTGGTTTTATGTCGCATGTTATTTTATCTTCTTCATCTCTACTAACCAAATAGCTTGGATATACAATCCTTCTTCCGTTAATTCTTACATGCCCATGAACGATAAATTGTCTTGCCTGCTTTATTGTATTTGCCAAACCCTTTTTATAAACAATCGTTTGTAATCTTCTATTCAGCAAATCTTTAACAGTTAGACTCAAAACATCATCTAGAGTTGCGCTTGGAGATGGTAATAAACCAAGCCTATATAACTTTTGAATCAAAACTTTCTCTTTTTCCTTATCTCTTCTTGCGTTTAACTCTCTTGCCATCCTTCTATATTTTCTTAACTCTTCTTTAGCTCTCCATAGCTCCTTTTTCCTTCTCAATCCAAACTCTATCATTATTTTTCTTTCTTCTTCCAAAAGAGCTTTATCCCACGGTCTCCTTGGTTTTCTATACTTTTTCCTAAATCTCTTCATAATTCATCACTTTTTCTCTTCTTTCTTCTCTTTAGCTTGTTGCTGAGCCAATTGCTTCATTTTACCTCTTAAAACTCCAACGGTTCTACCATGCCTAAAGTGACTTCTAGTCCTTTGTCCTCTTACAGGTTGACCATACATATGTCTAAAACCTTTATAAGTTTTTAGCTCAATTTCTCTTTTTATATCCATACTTCTGAAGATATCAACATCGGGCCCAACTAAATGAATGTCTAAACCTGTTTCTGGGTCTCTTCTTCTATTGAAAAGAAATGACGGAATGTTATATTTTGCTGGATTTTTCAAACAATCTTCTATCTTTTCTATTTCCTCAGGAGTTAAAGTTGAGAGTTTTCTGTAGGCATCTAAACCTAAAGCAGCTATCACTGCTTTAGAAAAGGTATAACTCACTCCTTTAATCCCTGTTAAACCGTAGAGTAAGTTCTTATTAGCATCTAAGTCCGTATTCAAAATCCTCACTATACCTCCTATTTTCCTCTCTTCCTTCTTAACCTTAATCTCTTTAGGCTTTTCTTTTTTCTTTTTTTCTTCCTCCTCCTTTTCCTTTTCTTTTTCTACATCTTTAACTCTAGATACTCCCATACTGATGGAATTAAAATTCAAGCTTAAAAATATTCTATCTTCTCTTTTTAACGAAATTTAGAATACTCGTCTTACTTAGTTTATCTGCAATCTTTAATGGCTTAGGATACTTGAAGTTTATCATTTTTATAAACCTTTCTAAACTTTCTATATCTATATTTGAGCCTATACTTGCATAATATCTTCCAAACTTTATTCCAACTTTCTGACCACCAACAATGATATAACCATTTTTTATATCTCCATGAAGGAAGCTCTTCGCTATTCCAATTGTTGGCTTCCCTGTTAATATCCCGATTATGGTTGCTAAGCCCGCCTTTCTAGGATGAGCAAGACCATGACCATCAACAAGGATTAAATCATAATCCCTATCAATTTCTCTTATAGCTTCTAGCATTATTGGAGCCTCTCTAAGAAAGAGCAAGCCGGGAATGTATGGAAAATCTATGGTATCCTTAATAATCATTTCTTTTACTATTTTATCTTGCACCAAATTATAAATAACGGCACCACAAAAAGCTAAATCATCTTTATACGCAACATCTAAAGCCAAAACATTTTCCATCTTTTCTATCTTTTTGAATTCAACAAGCCTGCTTAAAGCTTTTTGCAATTCTTGGAAGAACTTTGTTTTCATAATTTATTTAGGAAACTCTTAAAGAAATTGGATAAACAGGCAACTTCTTACAAAGTAGTCCATATGAGTTAAAATTTTTAACTGTTTTTTAAAGCTATGGACCGGCCGGGATTCGAACCCGGAGCCTCCGCCTTGCAAGGGCGGCGATCTACCGTTGATCTACCGGCCCTCTATCAATATTTAACTAGACTAAAGAAAAAGTTTAGTATTTTTTAGGTGCTTTCTTCCAAAACTCTATGTTTTCACATGCCTTTCTGACATGACACCCCTGACATACTCTCTTAACGTAATTAGGCAATTTACTTTTTGGTGGGATCCTTCCTGTTGAGTAAAGCTTTTGCATTTGCTTTTTTAAATTAGAAAACTGTCTCACAAGATTCTCATTCATTTCAATTTTGATTAATGAATTTGTCTGAAAATAAACAAGATATGAATATCTAACAGTCTTCCTGAAATAGCTACCTGCAAGCATGCTTTCACCTACACTTTGAAGTAAATGCTCTTTTTTCAGTTTTCCTTTAAATGCAGCGTACTTTATTTCAATCGGAACAACCTCATTCTCTTTAAATCCTATAACATCTATTGAACCTATTATTCCTTCCTTCAAAGATTCTATTGTTCTTTCTGAATAGAGAGATACAAAATTCTCGTCTTTTATTAGCTCTAAAAATTTTCTTAAAAAATCTTCTAAAGTTTTCTTCTCCAACTGAATCATCCCTTCGTACTTTTTTATAGCTTCTTCACTTGCTGTTAATATTAGAAAATTTTCATCTTTTTCCTTTTGCATATTCTCTATCATTAGCTTTACTGCAAGATGTACTGCTTCACCATCCCAGACCTTTCCCACTTTTTCCTTTTCCTGTTTTGATACCACAATCTTTTCAAGCCATAACCTTCTTGGACATTGATAGAATTTAGCAACTTCTAAAGGCGTAACAAAAACCTTTTTCACTCTTTTAATCCTTTCCTTTAAATTTTCCTTTATCTTCTCTATAAATTCTTGAGGAATATTACCAACTTTAATGCTCCCTTTAGAACTTTCTATCAACTTCGCTGAAGAAAGTTCTTGTAAAACCAAAAAAAGATAATCTGATGATTTTATCTCATGTTCAAAACAAAGCTTCAGAAGATCTTCTACTTTCACTTCCTTTCCTTCACATTCTTTCAAAATCTTAAGTATTTTTTCGAATACACTTTCTTCGAATTCTATTCCAAATCTCACTAGAATCACCACTTATTTCTTCTTTTTTATCCATTTCAATCTCTCTTTCTTTCTTCCCATGAAGTAATATCTTTCGCATTTCCGAGAGCAAAAGTAAAGTATTTCCCCGCTGTTTTTAACAAAAATCTTACCAGTACCAAGTTTTATTTCTGAGTTACAAAAACTACATTTCATGAAAAACTACCTTTGCTCCAACTTCATTGCAACTTCCATCTCTATTTCTCTCAACATTAAAATATCTCCAACTCTAACAGGACCAACAACATTTCTTATCAAAATCCTTCCTGCCTCAGGTCCTTCGATAAGTCTACACCTTACCTGTCTTACTCCCTTAACACCAGATGCCTCTAAAACTTCTATAACTTCTGCTGCATAGGCATCCTTCATCTAAATCACTTCTTTAATCTTTGAACCTCTTTTACAACTTCCTCTAAAAGCTTAGAATGCTCTCCAGCGTCTATTATGGCTACTGCAGCTGCCTGAACTTCTATGCCAGAAGCTTTTCCAAGTTCAAGTTTGGATGGAACATATGTGTATGGAACGCCCTTCTCTTCGCATAGAGGAGGTAGATGCATGACAACCTCTTCTGGTTCAACATCCATAGCTATAACAACAAGTTTAGCCTTTCCTCTATCTACAGCCTTCGTAACCTCATTTGTTCCTCTCCTAATCATTTTTTCCTCCAGTTTTTTTCCTTCTTTCTTTAACGCTTCTTCTTTAGCCTTTTGAGTAGTAGCAACGGCCTCAACTAATTTTAGTGTTTTTTTAATCAGTTCTTCTGTTGGTTCGAATTTTACGTATGCCTTCATTCTATCACCTTAACATTCAATAATTTATTTAACTCTTTTTAAAGTTTTTGATTCTTCAATTATTTGTGGGCAAAATAAAATGTTAGAGTCTCCTTATTATCTAGCCTGCAAAAACCAACCCTATAAAATTGTACTATTTCCCCTTCCTTTAAGTATTTGACGCTTTCTTCTGCTATAGCCTCTTTTTCGCTACCATTTGGCATCACAATTTTTATTTTAACATACGGAACCGAAACCCAATGAATCTTTGGTACCTCATCCTTTACTTCCATGCTAACAAAACTTGAAATGGTATCAAGTTTAACTGTAAACATTCCTATAAGAGCTGCTTCCTTTCCTTTCAGTTTTTCTAGATCTTCTTTTTCTACGTAGATTTCACTAGGATCTACATGTATTTCTCTTGTTCCTCTCTCAGGATAATCTGGATGGTATTTTACTACAACTTTTCTTATGTTATAGTCAAGCTTTATTCTAACAGGATTTAAAACGGCAAAATACCTATTTGCAATTTTATCAATGATTTTTCTGTTTTCAGCATAAAGAATATCTACTGGCATTGTAATATCAGCTTCGCTTAAACCAAGCTTCAATATAAAGTTTCTTATTGCTTCTGGTTGAAACCCTCTCTTTCTTAAAGATTGAAGACTCCAAGTTCTTGGATCATCCCATCCTTTTATTTCTCCTTTTTCGATTAACTTTCTCGTCTTCGATTTGCTTAATTTAGCACCCTCCTCCTTTAATCTTAGCAACCCGTAGTGAATAAACTTTGCCTTCTTCCATCCAAATATATTCCAAATATATTCTTCCATCATATCTTCAATAACGAGTTCCTTTCCCCTTAAGATATGTGTGGTGCCGATTAGATAATCATCTATTGCCCAAGAGAACTCTAGCATTGGCCAAACCCTATATTTTTTACCAACTCGTGGATGTTCTCTTTCACAAATTCTTAGTAAGACTCTGTCCCTAAACGCAGGATTAGGATGCTTCATATCAGTTTTTAATCTAACTACTGCCTTTCCTTCTGGAATTTTTCCTTCCAGCATTTGTTTGAATAAACTAAGATTTTCATCAATGCTTCTTCCTCTACATAAGCACTGTACTCCAAGCCTTCTATTTTTTCGTATTTCTTCCTTACTACAAGTACAAACATATGCTCTTCCCATTTTTATTAGCTCTTCTGCATACTTGTAGTAAATTTCTAATCTATCAGACTTGTACAAAATTTCATGATACCTCACACCAAGCCAATCAAGCCCATCCTTTATTAACTCATAAGCTTCTTTATCAATAGGTTTCTCCTCGCTTCCAATTGTGTCATCGTAGAATAAAATTAGCTTCCCATTGTATTTTTTCACATAATAATCGTTTAAAATCGCCATCCTAGCATTTCCAATATGAAGAGGACCTGATGGAAAAGGCGCCAATCTCATAATTACCTTTCCTTGTTCAGCATCAGGAAGTTCTGGCAGTAGTTCTTTTCTCTCTTTTTCCTCTTTAATTTCTTGGATGTTAAGCTCCGAAATTTTTCTTTCTATTTCTTCTTTACTTAATAAGTTGACTTTCTCAACCATCTTTCTTACAATCTCGACTACTTTTTTAACCTCTTTCTTTGCTTCAGGCATTTCTGCTAGCACTCTCTTTATCACAGCATCTTCTCTCGCTTTTCCATACTGTTTTGCATTTAGCAAAGAATACTTCAAAGCTATTTCCTCTATTTTCATAAAATTTTGTTGCCTGAGGAAGATTTAAATAACCTGAAGAAACTTTATTATGGAAAGTGATAAACCTCTTGCATATTTTCTCCATGTAAAACCTGTAAAAATCTTAACCTCTTTGAGATCAGGTCCAAAATACGTTACATTAATAGCAAAAGAAGTTGATATAACCTATTCTCATGCTATAAAGTTACTTGACATTTTTAATGAGCTTGGATTAGTTGAATTTGAAGAAAAAGGTAGAATAAAGATGGTTAAGTTGACGGATTCTGGTGAAGAGATAGCTAGATTATTTGATACTCTCCTCTCCAAATTATCTAGAATGAAGAAGATAAAATAGTTACTCTAAAATTGTTACAGCATGTATTCCTTTCAAATACCATTCTCTTAGTTGTTCTTCAGTATAAAGCTCGTATTCATGAGCAAGATATCTTGCATGCCCCATTAATCTATCAACAATAGGTGCTGGTACTCCTGCTGTAAGCATTTGAGTTTTAAACCATTTTCTTAGGCAGTGTGTGTGAAGCGTAAACCTCTTTCCAACTTTTTTAGAGTGCTTTCTAAAAAGTTTTTCCAGCAAATAATGTATGTTTTGATAACTCATAGGTTTACCATCCTCTCTAGCTATAACTGGAGAATTTTCGTTTAACTCCTCGCCCAGCTCCTTCCTTCGATTTAAATACTCTTCCAAAAATTTTCTGGCTTCCTTACTTATGAATGTTATTCTACTTTTTCTTTCCTTAGAGCCTATTCCTCTAATTCTAACTGTCGGCACTTCTTTAGTTAAATCTATATCACCTAATTTCAAGTTATGAAGTTCTCCGATTCTCATCCCTGAAGACGCAAGCATAGTTATTACTACTTTCATCCTTAGATCAGCTTCCTCTACAATTCTTTTCAAATCTTCTTTTTCTGGTAAAGTATCTTCATGGATATTAAATATTCTTAACGGTATATCAACATTCACCCTTAAACCATTGGAGTTAAAAAATTTTTTCAAAGAAGAAACCCATGCAGCAACCGACTTGGGCGCCAAATTCTTATTAGCTAAATAAACAGCAAAATCCTTAACAATTTCGTCTTGATTTTGACTTTCTTTAACTTTCTCTACGAATGAATCTAAATCTTGTATTTGTTTATACTCTAAAAACTTTGCCAACCCTTTTAAATAGGTTTTTTTAGTGTTCTCGCTTCTCGTTAATAAACTTAATTCTCGAATCATCCTCTTTACGCTTTCAAATTTCTCCAATTCCTTAATTCTCATTAAATTATTGTGAGTAACTACTTTTTAACTTTGATAGCTTTTGCTGGACACATGTTGGCAATCTCTTTTATTTTCTCTAAAGGAGCTCCATTTTCGTTCTTGATTGTCGATTTTCCACTATCATCCATTTGAAAGACTTCTGGTAGCATAGAAGCACATAGACCACATCCAATACAGAGTTTTTGATCAACAACTACTTTCGACATACTCATTTTTGTCTTTTAAAGTTTATAAATCAGTACTTTCTGACTCTTTTTATAACTTCTGGAATGAACTCAATTAAATCTGTTGGTAAAATACCTTCACTAAATTTTTTCGATGCCAATTCGCCAGCTTTACCATTAACAAAAGCCGCAGCGCAAGCAGCAGTAAAACTGTCTACTTTTCTAGCAAGATAAGCAGCCAAAATCCCTGCTAAGGTGTTACCTAATCCGGCTTTTGTCATCGTTACACAACCAGAAGTATTTATTGCAACTCTCTCGCCGTCAGAAATAACATCTATGTGTCCTTTCAGTAGAACCGTTACACGATATTCCTTTGCAAAGTTTTTAACAGCATTTATTCTTTCATTCAAATCATTGCTAACATTTATTCCGCTTAAAACAAAAAATTCGTAAGAATGGGGGGTCAAAACAAAATTTTTTCCTCTCAACTCGTTTTTATATTTTGCAAAAGCATATATTGCATCGTCGTCAATTACTACTGGTTTATCTATTCTCTTTAAATATTCAAAAATTGCTTCCAAAACTTTTTCATCTCTTGTTAAACCGCCACCTATTTCAATAGCATCTCTTTTTTCAGAAATTTTAACAAGCTCGTCTATAACTTCATTTGAAAGAAAATCTCCTTTGAAAGGATGAACCATTAAGTTTGGAGAATAACTTGCTATTATTTTAGAAGCTTCTTGAGGAGCAGCGATGGTAACCCAATCCACTCCAGCTCTATAAGCAGCGAGAGCTGCTAAAACTGGAGTTGTTGGATAAAGCTTACTTCCTCCTATAACCAACAAATTTCCAAAATCATGCTTGTGAACCCAATCGTCTCTTTTTTTATAAATTTTTCTCAATATACTCCAATCAACTTTTTCCATAAAAATCTTTTTATTCATTTCTAAAAAAGCTTAAAAAATTTTCTTTTAGCTTTCAAAATAAATAAAAGTGGTGTTTATGATAAACGTTGCTGTCCACGGAATAGGAACAATCGGAAAGAGAATTGCACATGCAATAAAGCTACAGAAAGATATGAGGTTAAGAGCAATAGTTGGATATTCTCCTGACTCAACAATAAAAACAGTATTAGAACCTCAGGGGCCACTTTATGGTACAGACCTTTATGCGACAAATGAAGAATCACTAAAGAAATTTAAAGAAGCAAAAATGATTGTCAATGGGACTCTAGAAGACCTTCTGAAAAAAGGAGAAATTGATGTGATAATTGATGCAACACCAGAAGGTTTAGGAAAAGAATACAGAGACAAATATTACTCCAAGTACAACGTTAAAGCAATATTTCAAGGCGGAGAAGATGCAGATGTTGCAGAGATGACATTTAATGCAGTAGTGAATTATGAAAAGGCTTTTGGAAAAAAATTTGTTAGGGTTCCTAGTTGTAATACAACAGGCTTAATAAGAACTTTAAGTGCAATTGAAAAGTTTGGAATTGCCTATGTTTTTGTTGCTGTAGTAAGAAGGGCTGCAGATCCTCATGAACATAAAAAAGGTCCGATAAATGCTATAGAATTTGAAGAGGTTCCGTCTCATCATGGAGAAGATGTAAGAACAGTAATGTCAAACTTAAATATATTCACAATGGCAGTAAAAGTACCAACAACATTAGCACATACCCACATAGTAGAGACAACGTTAATGAAAAGAGTCAGCAAAGAAGAGATAATAAAAGCATTTGAAGATCAAACAAGAGTAATTTTGTTAGACATGAAAGAGTATCCAGCTACATCAAAAATCATAGAAAAGTTTAGAGATTATTGTAGACCTAGAAATGATATGTATGAAATTGTTGTATTAAGAGATAGCATAAGCGTTGAAGGAAATAAAGTAAGATGGATGCAAGTTGTTCATCAGGAAGCTGATGTTATTCCGGAAAACATAGATGCTATAAGAGCTATAACTGGAATAGAAAAAGACAAGTGGAGAAGCATAAAAATGACGAATGAAAGTTTAGGAATTCTGAAATAAATTCTTTTCTTCTTTTCTTTATTTTAATTTTTCTACTTCTTATATTGGGCCCGTAGCCTAGCAAGGATAAGGCGCCGGGCTTCGGAATTAGAAGATACCCGGAGATCGTGGGTTCAAATCCCACCGGGCCCAACTTCAGCTTCTATTCCTTCTTTGCTTTCTCTTTTTTCTTTGCTTTACTTGTTTCTTTCTTTTCCTTTTCACCTTTTTCTTCTGCTTCCACTTTTCCTTCTTTAGCTTGTAATTGTTTTTTTAATTCAGCTGCTGATGGTAATTTTAACCCGAATTTTTCAATTAGACCACTTTTCTTCCAAGCTTCTAAGATTTCTTCGTCACTTGCATCTTCTCTAACTTCGAGCTTATATTGTAGTGGTTGAAGGTGAATAATATTTGCTCTTCTTCTTTTAACGCCTGTCAAAAACTTTGGTCCACTTACAAGAACGAAGTTTTCATCTATTTTCTTTATAACAACACAGTATTTTCCTCTCTCCTTTCCAACAGTCTTAACACAGATCTGTCCTATCTCCATTATCTCACCTCCGCAATTTTACCGATGACAGTCCCTATAATCATGCAAAGTAGTATGTAGAAGTATACTAGCCTTAGCTTCGAGAAAAGTGGAAATGGAAGCTTTAAGTAATAACTTGAATAGTGAATAGAAATCCAAGAGAGAAAAAGAATGCCCAGAACAATAGAGACAGTTGCAATCTTTAGATTTTCTCTCATTAATCTCACATTTAACTTAATCATTTCGTCAAGTATTGTCTTTGATTTTTGATTTACTTTTTTCATTCTTTCAAGCTTTCTTTTCATTTCTTCAAGCTTTTTTCTTAGCTCACTCATCTCTTTTTTCTTCATATTCATTCTCTGGTAAAAAACCGAAAGAATAGAAAAAAGGAGGGATAGAAAAAGAGACGAAAGAATAGGATGTAAATCTAATAGGGGCATAAAGATGATATCCATTAATTTTGTTATCTCTGACACTATCATTTAGCCCACCAGAAATCTCTTAATGAATTCTGGAACTCCTTCCAACTCTTCATTTTTTATAATCTCATAATAGTTATAAATTATCATCACGCTTAAAAGCAATCCTATTCCGCCTCCAATTGCTCCTAGCAAATCTCCAATCACAGCCAGCAATCCAACGATTAATCCACCTAAAACAGATAGTGGTGGTATATACTTGTTTAGGACAGACTCTATAACTCTAGGATCTCTTCTGTAGCCCGGTATTTGCATTCCTATAATACTAAGTTGCTCCGCAAGAGATCTAGCATCCATTCCGCTGGTTTCTATCCAAATAACTGAAAATAGTATCGCTAGGCTAATTAAGAGTAAAGAATGAATCAAAATTCTAAGAAGCTCGTTGGTGTTCATTCCCTCTATAAGTAAGGATGCAATACTTTTTGGAGATGAAATGTAATATGCGAATCCACTAATGGCATTACCGTTGCGATCAAAGCATCCTAAAGGACCGCATATCTTGCCGTTAACTGAAGTTAATCCTACACGCGATATTAGTTGTAAATTTGCTAACAAAGCCCACGCGAAAATTACAGGAATGTTGCTTGTGTATAGAAGTTTTAAGCTCCATGCCCTTCCGAATCCTCTAAAAGCAGAAAAAGCAAGGGGGACATCAACACTAATTCCTTGCACGAAAACTACAAGAAGAAAAAGTAAAAGTGTGGAAAATATCGGAAACAAGGCTAGAAGAGCATTTGTAGGATTGTTATTGTAAAAGTTTATCAACATCTGCCAAAATAGACCCACAGGCAGATTAGTAGCTGATGGTATGCAGAGCGATAAGTTAGAAAACGAGCAAGAAGGTGGAAATGGTGAGAAAATTCTAACAAATATTTGTGTGGAAATTCCAACTACTATGAATAAACTAACCCCCGACCCCAATCCCCACTTTGCAATTGCATCATCCATTAAAATTACTAAGAAGCCACCAAGCGCTATCTGAAATATAACAAAAGGCAAAAAGATTGGAAGCGTAGTTAAGGGACCAAATGCTACATAAGCAAGCGCCTCAACAAAACAAAATAGTGTAGCTAAAAACTTCTCCAAAGCTTGAAACTTTTTTCTCCCTTCTGGCTTAGTTACATCCAAGTTTATTATCTTTGATCCTACAAGAAGCTGAAGGATTATTCCTGCTGTAACTAAAGGCCCTATTCCTAAAGTTAATAGACTTCCAAATCTTGCACCTAGTAGATGTTGGATGGTTATGAGGTATTGTGCTTCTGGTGTTAATTTTAGCCCAATTACTGGAACGTGAGAAAGAAAAACGTAAAAAAAGAGAATAAGAAATGTCCACTTAAGTTTTTCTCTAAAACTTAATCTGTAAATAGGCGAGGCTATGGAGGGTATATATTCCACAATCCTTTCCACTAACTCATATGGTTTCATACAAATGTTTTTGAACTTGAAGATTAAAACTATTCTGTAACAATCTTTCCCCCAATTTCACTAACCTTTCTTCTTGCATTTTCTGAAGCTTCTTTAACTTCTATGATCACAGGAAATTCAATCTTTCCTCTTCCAAGAAGTTTTTGGTATCCCAGTTCCCTCAAACTTATCTTCAAATTCTCCACATTTACATTCTTTTTCTCTATCATTTCTTTCACTAACTCATTGAGTTCATCTAGATTAATTGTTTTCTTTTCTTTCCTTAAAGGATATCTAAAACCTTTTTCTCTTTCTTTCCATTTCATTTTGTGCTTATGCAAGCTAACATTACCTCTTCCTCCTCTTGAACCTCCTCCTCTCCATTTTGCATGTCTTCCATGGTAAGTTCTTTCTCCCCTTCTTCTTTTCTTCTCCCTTCTAACGACCATTTAAATCATCCTCTTTAATAACTCGTTTATCTCTTTCCCTCTATAACCCAAGTCGCCTTTTGGCCAGTGCTCTTTTATACTCTTCAATCCTTTAGATGGTGGTCTAAGTCTGAAAAAAGGAAATAAAGCCTCAAACTGTTTCAATTTTACCTTACCAGAAATTAATGCATCTGCAAACTCTTCAAAACTATTAAAACCTGTAATTTTTTTCAAATCTTCTTCACTAACTTTTTTATTACCATTACCTTTCATTCTCAGCCTTTTTCTTAATAGATGAACTAATGTGTCTTTATCAATCTCTCCATAAGTAACAAAATCCTTCACTTTCTCCAACATACCCTTAACAGAATCTGTTTCTGGTAAAATGTTACACCAATAGCGTCTTTTAAGTCTTAACAATTTTAATGTATCCTCGATTCTTCTGGGAACACCAACAGTGCCTCTGAGTCTTATAACTGCATACACATAATTCACCTTTGATAGATGTAAAGATTCTTCAATGCCCTGTATATGGCAGTTATCAAGTTTATATGTGTGCTTGTGTTTCCAAATGTTTTAACCCATACATCCTTTATACCAGCCAGTCTTAATATTTTTTTGCTTTCATCATCAGCAACTAAGCCTACTCCCTTAGGAGCTGGCATCAAAATTACTCTCACACTACCACATTTACCCTCTGTCTTAAATGGTATTGAGTGTGGAGTACCGCAACCACACTCCCAGCTTCCACATCCTCTCCAAACTTTTATTATGTTCATTTTTGCTCTTCTTCTAGCCTTTTCAACAGCCTTTCTTGCATCTACAGAAACTCCTTTACCAATACCAACATAACCATCTTCATTACCTACAACAATAAAAGCTGACATTCTAAATCTTCTACCAGATTTTGTTACTCTTGCTGTAATTCTAATTGGTATTCTTTGTGCTCCACCACCTTTTCCGGTTCTTCCACCAATCAATATCAACTCTTCTTTTAAGCCAGGTAAAAGATAATCAACAATTTCCGGCTCTAATATTCTTTTTCCGCTTTCTAGAATTTCATCAATACTCTTTATTTTACCTGCCAAAACGTCTCTACCAAGTTGAGTTTTTGGTGTCCAAGCCTTTTCTTCCCTAACTACAACACCTTCTTCGGGAATTTCAGCCTCTTCTTTTTCACTTTCCTTCTCCACCAAACATCACCTCAATATTCTTTTTTACCTCTTCAAAATTCTTTGCTACTTCCTCGCTTATATGCAAACCTTTTATTCTATCTTCGCTTGGAAACATTTCCTCACTACAAGGAACGCTTAAGCCAGCATCTATTGCTCCTTTAGCAAAAGCATACATCCTTCCTCCTTTAGTAGATGTGTAAAGGCCAATATCTAAAATGGCTTCTTTTATTCCTTTAAATAAAGCCATCTTCCCCAACAAATAACCAGTTAAGTAGCTGGCCGGAGTATTATCACAAGCAAATTTCCATCCATACTTTTGTAGAATTTTAGAAGTTATTCCCACAAGTGTTTTATCTCCCTTTTTATCAAACTCTATGATTTGACCTATAATATACTTTAACGTCTTTCTATAAACAAGTCTTGGTTTTCCAGAAAGAAGCAACTTTAGCCTTTTTCTATAGTTTGTCTTTCCTTCTCTTCTCCTCCTAAAGTGAATTCTATAGGTAGGAGAAATTTTCGGCATTCACTCACCTTTTATAAGTTTATGCTGCTCTAGGTAAAGTTTCATGTGCATTTTGCTTTTAAACATTCCACCTTTTATCCATCTTCGAACAAGCCTGTAAGTTTTATTATCTATTTTACCTTCCTTCTTTAACTCCTTCGCAAATTCTCTCAAGCTTCTAACAAGAGTTATCCATCTTCTTTTCCTTGGAACTATAGAATATTTTCCGCCTTTCTTGCTTCCTTCATATCTCCTTTTTTTCTTTTTTTCTTTTGGTTTTTTCAATTTTTCTTTTCTCACTTTTATATAACCTTTTTCAATCAGTTTCCTAACATCTGCTTTAGTTACAGCTTTTTCTATCTCAGAAATTTTAGTAGGATCGAACCAAATTTTGCTTTCCCCCACCTTTAATATTTCTGCTGCGAGTCTCCTTTGTGCTTTCATTTTTCATCACTCATTCAAGATTTTTATTTTTAATTCTTTCGCTTTTTTAACTATTTCTTCTCTCTTTTTCCTACCAACTGTGGCAGCTATTCTTATTGCTTCTTTTGATGGATCAACTCTTTCTAAATCTTTTAAGTTTCTAACAAGAACTTCTTTGAATCCTGATGGATGTAGACCCCTAACTTCTTTAGGTTGTCTATAACCAATATCTGGCATCTTAGGTTTACTTTTCTCTTTTTGCCTAACCTTACTATGAAGTCCTCTTGGTCTTCTCCAGCTCTCTTTTATTCTTTTTATGGTTCCTGCTAGAGGTCTTTTAAATTCTGGAATTTTTCTTTTCTTAATCATTCTTACCACTCCAATACGTTCCTTTTTTCTTTTTCCATTTCAAATAATCCTGAAATATTTTTGCATGATCGAAAGCAAGCCTTATGTTTTTAACATCTTTAATTTTGACCCAAAAAGCCTTTGTTTCTATAGAATCTCTCGTTGTAGTCGTCTTTGGCTTACATACGAAAACTATACTTACGGTATGTCCTCTTGGATCTCTTTCTTTTTTCGAATAGACACCTAAAATTTCCTTAGGTTCCACTTCAATACCGGTCTCTTCAAAAGTCTCCCTAACAACACAATCTTCTACAGACTCGCCATACTTTAAATGTCCGCCAGGAAAAGCAAACATTCCTATAAAGGGTGGAATCTTTCTCTTGACAAGTAGGATTTTTCCATTTTTTTCCGCTATACAATCAACTGTAATTTTAATACTACGAAATAACATCACTCTTCACCCTTGCTAACTATGAATATACCATCTTGAAATACTCTTCTATCCTTACCAACAATTCTCGTAGCTTGTTCTATATTACCAGCCGTTTGCCCAACAGCATCGATATCTATACCAGAAACAATTATTTCCTGTCCTTTAACCTCAACTTTTGTGTTTCCAACAATTTTGGCTTCTCTTGGTTTCCTTTCTCCCAAGAAATTTTGAATTATGACTCTATCGCCTTCAACTTTAACAGTTATTGGAAAGTGTGAATAGATTATTTTCAACTTATAAACATAACCTTTTGTAACGCCTTCAATCATATTTCTTATATGAGCAGCAATGGTTCCTGCAATTGCTTTAATTTTTCTTTTTTCGTTTTCGGTAGAGACTTTAACCTTTCCTTCAACAAGCTCAAGTTTAACATCCCTTGGTATTATAAAGCTTTTTTCTAATTCTCCCTTTGGGCCAGTAACCTTAACCCTATTTCCGCTAATTTCAACTTTCACTTCTTGTGGTATCTTAACTTCTTTAACGAACATGTTAATCACAATTATTTTAAATTGGATATCAATTTTAATTTTCTATCTTTTAAATTGAATAAGCAAAATAAGTCTGGAATGAAACTTCGTTTAAACAGAAAAATAATTGAACTCGGCTAGTAGGAATTTGAATCAGTGTGAAAGTTTATCCTAGTAGCAATAAGCTAATAATTTTCCTCCTATATGTAAACTTTTAGCAGTCTTATGGTCCATCACGCCTTTGCTTGTTGTCAATATGAGAATACCAACATCTCTTGCTGGTAAAAATCTTTTTTCCCATTTTTCAAATTCATCAACTTTAACACTAAATCTTGGTTTAATGACATTAGTATCTATGATCTTGCCTTTTAGTTCGATTCTAAACACCCCAGATTTACCATCATGAATCAGTTCATAGGCACCTATATAATCGTGTTGCTGCAAAACTTTCAGAACTTTCTCTACTAGCTTGCTAGCTTTTACAAAACATTCTTTCTTTCCAATCCTATCTGCATTTTTTATTGCACTCAGTACGTCAGCAAGCAAATCATGCCTCATAACTAAAGATTTTGGTTTAAAAGTTTAAAAACTATTTCTAACGTATATTTGCTAAGGGTAAGAAACGCTATGTTAAAAATCTAATTAACTAATAACTAATTTCTATTTCTTTTCTACCTCTGTCTAAACTCGTTTGAAAAAATTTACCAATTCAAATTGTATTGTTAAAGAGGTTTTTATCTAGAGTTATTGTTCGTCAATTAAGTAAATAAAATTTGCGCCAGCCGGGATTTGAACCCGGGCTCCGAGCTTGGAAGGCTCGTGTCCTACCAGGCTAGACGACTGGCGCACAATTATTGTTATTTGTTCGTGCTCTAAAAATTTTTATGAGCAGGGAGGAATTTATAAGGAAAAAAATTAGAGAGTTAAAAGAAAAAATTCCAAGCATAGATGAAAAGCAGTTAGAAAGAGAGTTAATTCCGCTGGAAGGAAAAGAAGTTGGAATAAAAATTAAAAAGAAGAAATAACTAAGCTTATTTTTCAATTTTTTGAGAGAAGCAAAAGTTATGTTTTCGTCTTTTATTCCTTTTTCTTTACAAAACTTTTCCCAGAGTTCTCGATAATTCTTAGTAATTCTCTCTTTAAAGTTTAACCCTAACATCTTCGCTACTCGCTCGATTTGTTTCTTTCTTCCTTCTATTTCAATGAATTTTCCCATTGGTAGCGTATCGAAAAAAATTTCAGTCTTTCCCAGCTTCCACTCTTCACAATATTTCTCCATTATTCCTACGATCTCAAAACCAAATTTTTTCAAAATTTCCTTCATTTTCTCTGCATTTGAAATTTCTATTTCTATCTCTTTTGCTTCTAAAAATTTTTTAGCTTTAATCTTTTCTTTAAAAGTTATAGTATTCTTAAAACCTTACGAAGCCTCAAAAGAAATCCTTTCTTTCTTAAATCTTTCTCTCGAGTATCAAAATAGTAATTTCTTTCGAAAACTTTGCCACAAAATTTTCCACTTTTCTTTAAGTATTCTACGAAATGGAAGAAAGCTAGAAACTCTAAATTTTAGTTCAGTTTCGTTTGCACGCAAACTCATAAATAATGATAGCTACACTATTTTAAATTAAAATTCCATGTAGAGTGCGATAAAACTAACTAGAATTTGTAGCCAATTTTCCTCAAAAATTCTTTTCTTTCTTGAATTTCTTTTTCTCCTTCTATTCCTTTTGATTTAAAGCCGTCAATTACCCCAAGAATTCCTCTTCCTTGCTCAGTTTCTGCAACTATCACTTGAACAGGATTTCCAGTTGCACAGTAAATATTTGCCACCTCTGGAACCTCTTTTAATCTAGGAACTACGTTTATAGGATAAGCATTTCTCATGAAAATTAAGAAAGTATGACCCGCTGCAATTTCAAAAAGTTTTTCCGTTGCTAATTTCTCTAATTCCTCATCATTTCCGCTATGCCTTATTAAACAAGGTCCAGAAGCCTCTGCAAAAGCCAAGCCAAACTTAATATTTGGAACACAATTCACTAGACACTCATGAATATCTTCTACAGTCTTTATGAATCCTGCATGTCCTATTATAACTTGTGTATCCTTTGGAACATCAATATTAATAACTTTTATTTCGACTCCCATATTTTTCGTAAAGTTTACAAGATTTAAAATTTTTATACCAAACTTATTAAACTTCTTATCAACTTTTTAATTTCCTCATGAATTTGATAGTTATCAATTTCCTTAGACAAAACCCATTTACTATCAACATGTTCTTTACTCAGTTTAATTTCATCTGAAATTGGTTTAGCTAGAAATGTTATCCCAATGACTTGTGTTTTCCCATCATTTTTGAAAAATGTCCAAACAGATATTGGTTTTATGATCTCAATTTCTAATCCAGTTTATTCCTTAACTTCTCTTTTTAATCCATCTATAGGATGCTCCCCAAACTCTAATTTTCCTCCTGGTAAATCCCATTCATTTTTATAAATATCTTCCTTTGAACTTCTTTTGATTAGCAGAATTTTTCCGTCTCTAACAATCAAAGCCTTAACTGCTACATAAACTTCTCTCATTTGCCTCATTTAACAAGAGAAAATATAGGTTTACTCACTCGTCATTGACTCAAAAAACCTTTGGAAATTTTTATCCTTTTCCAAAACTTTAAAGTAGGGCAAAAATTCTGTTCTTATCTTTTTGGTAGAGCAATTTAGAAGCTTTGAAAGCTTCTTCAATCTTTCTTTTTCCCGTTCTCTCTCTTCCTTGCTAGAAGCCAAATATCTTAGTTTTGCCGGAAATTGGTACTTTGTAAACTTTCTGTACATTTCATCCTTTGCTAAAGAAACTCCAGCCGTCATTAAGTCATTCATATACCTCATAAGCTTCCAATAGTTTCTATTTATAATCCTAGCTCTGAACAAGTCTGCCTTCGCCAAAGCTTCATAAGCTCTTGCTATTTCTTCTGGCTTCTCATACTCATTAGCAATGTTTTCTTCTATCCACCACATAATGTTCTCTGGCTCTAAATCAACATTTGCAACGCTTAATCTTGCTGCAGTAAAAGATGAAGTTTTGAACAAAATTTTCAAAGCTTCAAACATGTCTCTTTCTCTTTCTCTATAGCCAAGAACTTCCAGATCTTTCAAAGTTATTTTCTTTTTCCCTCTTGCAATAGTTTCTAAATCGTTTATAGCTGCTCTTAAATCTCCTTCACTTCTTTTTGCTAATTGATTCAAAACTTCTTTGTCGTACTCTATTCCTTCTTTCTCACAAATTTCCTTTAGCTTTTTCTCAATATCCCAAACAGGTATATCTCCAAAAGGAATTAACTCACAATACTCTCTCAAAACTCTTAGTTTTGGATCATATGGATCGTTTGCGGTTAAAACCACAGGATGTTTACTTTTCTTAATTATTTCGATAATTGCTTGAATTCCTCCAGCATCTTCTCTTCCCGCAATACCATCAACTTCATCTATCAAAAATATCCTTCCTTTTTTGAAGAAACTCGCAACAGCAGAAGCATGACCAAAAACCTCCTCAATTTGTTTTTTGCTTCTCGTGTCGCTTGCATTCATTTGAATTAACTCTAAATTCTTATCATTAGCAAAAGCTTCGACTAGGCAAGTTTTCCCTGTACCAGGCTTACCATATAGTAACGCTGCCTTAGAACCGGGCTTCCAATTTTTATACCATTCTAAAAATTTTGCTAAAGCTTCTTTTTGGTCTACAAAATCTTTTAAGCTTTTTGGTCTGTATTTTATCGTGAACATAATTACTTCTTTCCTTTAGTTTGAGTGTGTAACAAGAAACTTGCAAGCAAGCTCTCAAGTTGTATTAGCTCATTTGCCCCTTCTGAAATTCTAAAATCGATTTCTCCACACTTTTCTATTAGCTCGATTTTTGATCTATCATCTATATTCAAAGAAGGAATTTGTCTATGAATCTCTGCAACTATATCACTGCCAGCTAAACCTTTTTTGATTATCATATCTTCAAGCATTTTTCTCGCTTCCATAAACTTTCCACTTAAAGCCAATTCTAACATTTGCCTAACCTCTTGTGGCTTTGCTAGTGATGCTGCTTCATAAACAACATCTTCAGTTATTTTCTCTCCTAGAGCAGAAGCTGCCTGCAAAATATTCGCCGCCCTTCTTAAGTCTCCTTCAGCGATTCTGACTATAGCTTTTATTCCATCCTCTGTTACTTTTAGTTTTTCTCCTTTAACAATTCTATTAACAAATTCCTCTACATGCTTATCGTCTAAAGCCTTAAACCTAAAAACTGCACATCTTGATTGAATTGGCTCAATAATTTTGCTAGAATAATTGCAAATCAATATAAATCTTGAAACGCTTGCATACATTTCCATCATTCTTCTTAAAGCTTGTTGAGCGTCACTTGTCATTGCATCAGCTTCATCTAAAATTATTAATTTAAACGGAACGTCTCCTATAGCAACAGTTCTAGCAAATTCTTTCACCTGACCTCTTATAACATCTATACCTCTTTCGTCACTGGCATTGAGCTGTAATACATTTTGCCTCCATTGCTCGCCATATAATTCTCTAGCTAAAACTAATGCTAGAGTTGTTTTTCCTGTGCCTGGTGGTCCTGCAAAAAGCATATGTGGTATGTTTTTGCTTTTAGCAAAAGCCTTTACCCTTTCAACAACGCTCTCCTGATTAATTATTTCGTCAAATGTTTTTGGTCTATACTTTTCTGCCCAAACTTCAAACTCTTTTGCCATAATTCTTTATTTCTTTTTCTTCATTAAAAACTTTAAACCAATGCCGCAGTTCCTCCGGAGTGCCATGATACTCTCGGTCTTATAACAACTGTAAAAACTTTCTCTAAGTTATCATCTAAAATTAGAGCTGCACCGGGCCATCTTGGTAGAGAATTTAAGTAAGCTTCTAATTCTTCCTGCATATAAGTTTGCATGACAGCATGTAGCGCTTGAACGTCATCTCTTGATGTAAGTCTAAAGGAAATTACAATATCTGTTTGACTTAAAATCTCCTGATGTATTTTATTAGGCATTTGTGTTATAACTACTAAACCTACTCCAGGTTCTCTACCTTGCTTTGCAATTATTTTTATTGGTTCACTACTAGCAACTTCTTTATCGCTTGGTATAAAGTTATGAGCCTCTTCCAAAATCAACCAAACTATTGGAAATGTGAATTTTGGTTTTTCTCCGGTTATTTTAAACTTTTCTTCTTCTTTTCTGGCTAAAACTCTTAATCTATAAATTTCTCTTGCTATCAAAGCAACAAGCAAATTTCTCAATTCTTCTGATCTCATTCTAGAAACGTCTATAACAGTTATCTTTCCTGGCTCGGCTATTTCTTCTATTTTCGTTCCTTCCTTCACAATAAGTTTCCACTCATTAGCGACAGATAACAAACTTACCAAAGCGTCTCTAACTTCTTTTTTCGTTTCTTCATCTTTTCTAATTTCTTCAATCAAATCAGTCAAGTCAAATTTCTCTTTTTCTCTTTGAAGTTTTGTAAAATTCTTTTCAAGAGCAACTCCCTCTTCGCTTAACCTATCCAACTTGAAAGCCAATAATATTTCTTCTGGAGTTAATTCACTTAAACTCAAAGCAATAGTTCCATCGATAGGAACTCCAGCCTTTTTATAGCTCTCTAGTTGACCAATAGGAACTAAAACTTTTAGATTTGTTAAACCTTTTGGCTCCAATTGCCATTCCTTCAATAAATTCTTTTGCTGTTCATTAGGATATTTCATACTCCAGTAAATTCCAACTGGATCAACAACGATAAATGACATTTTGTTTCTGTATTCATCTGGCAAAAAAGAAAATTCTTCTAATATTACCCCCGCGGAAAAACTTTTTCCACTACCTCTTTTTCCACAAATTAAAATAACGTGAATTTTCAAGAAATCTAGATAAACTTTTGTTGTTAGATGGGCATCTTCTCCTTTTCCAACAATATGTTTACCAATATAACCAGCAGCAATATTTCCAAACTTCTCCAAATCTTTTCTCTCTCTTCCAATAACAGTAGGGTAAGCTTTAA
>Ga0326760_1000070_pt1 | contig 60077 bp, 55 predicted proteins | sample GCREP_S_FD_207668 | JGI IMG/M metagenome (GOLD analysis project Ga0326760, IMG submission 207668) | Hot spring sediment microbial communities from Geyser Creek Basin, Yellowstone National Park, WY, United States - GCR.EP_S | ecosystem: Environmental > Aquatic > Thermal springs > Near-boiling... | reverse complement strand
AGGCAGTAGCCATTAACGGTAACTTTATAGCTGTTGGTGGATGGGATCTAAACGTTACAGTCCTCGACTTGAATGGTAATTTGAAGTGGAGTAGAGAGACGGGGTGGGTTAGGCACTTAGCTTGGCATGGGGACTACTTAGCAGTTGGAGGGTATGAGAAGACATTTGTGTTTCGCAAAGACGGTAGCCTAGTATGGGAGTTTAATACAGGTAAAGTATATTCACTTTCTTGGAGTGATGACGGCCTTCTTGCAGTGGGTTGCACAGATAAATTTGGTTTTAATAGGCTTGCAGTATTTGGGTTGGATGGTAAGTTGCTATGGAATGTGATAGTTCCTGATTGGGTATTATCTATTTCATGGTCTAAAGAACTTCTAGCCGCAGCCGTTGCCCAGCATGGGATATACGTTTTTGATAGGAATGGGATGTTGAAATTCGTGTTTATTAGCGCCTTCAAGGATGCAAAAATACCATGGAGAGTTTCTGCTTCATGGTGGGGGGACAACTTAATAGTAGTTACAGATTACATGTATGCTCTAAATCGTGAGGGTAAGCTCCTCTGGATTAACAAGTTTGTCTCCGCAGATATTGTAGTTCCGGGAGGCGATTTTATAGCTTTAGGCTCTGGTAGGGGTGTAAGTGTACTTGATGGTGATGGAGAGCTTGAGTGGAGTTACCTAGCTCCCGATTATATATTCCCTAAGGAACTTTATACTAAACCTTACCTCCAAAACGTATATTCCCTAGCTTGGGTTGGTGGCTATCTTGTGGTTGGAGATCGTTTAGGGCGGGTATTCGTATTCAATGAAACTGGCGATGTAATTAGAGTCTTCGACATGGGTGATGCTGTTTGGTCAATATCAGGAGATGGGGAAGTTTTTGCAGTTGGGGGAGGTGGTGGTTTACTTGTTGCTCGCATCTCTCCTATTGAACGCCCACTGGGAAAAGTTCTTACACAATTACCCTCACCTTACAATAAGTTTGAGCTTGCCATTGCTAATAGGACATTACTTTATCTTAATGGATCCCTCTTATTGAAGCCTCTCCAACGCATTTCCCTACAATTTGAGGTTAGCGAAAATGCACCATACGCCTTCTTCGAAGCAAACTTACGTTCAACGCGTCCCATAAAATTCATGTTATTAATGCAGGATAAGTATGGGGAGCTTAACGATACATCCACCACTTTATCGTGGAATGGAACAAATATGCAAATTAAAGTTCCCCTTAAACCTGGCAAATACTCTCCCACAATAATTTCGGAGGAGGAAACTCTGTTATATTACACATTACATGCATATGAGGGATTCTTGCCATTCTTTGAGGAGAGGAGAGCATATCTCCCAATAGGCATAGCAGATTATGGATATGCTGAGTTGCCTGAAGGTAGAATTGGCTATAAGTATACATTCACGGAAGTTTGGGCTCACGCCTTAATAACAAATATTTCTGCCATGAGACCTTTCGATGGAGATGAGGAGAAATATTGGGTTGCACTTCAACTCAACGCATTCCTACATGTCACCGGAGAAGGGGCTAGACAAGTATACTGGATTCAAAACGTTGTAGTCTTTGACACCTTGAGGAAGCAAGCTAGATTTGCAAGCAACATTTGGAATATTACCACATATCCCACCTCAATACTTGCAAAATGGGCAATTGAAGGTAAAGGGTCGCTGGGTAAGGAGCGTCGAATGGGAGATTATTACTTTTACAATGAATCTTGGATAAACTACAATTACCCATTGGAACTTGCACTCTACCTTTCAATGCAAATGGAAAATGGCACAATTAAACTTGATTTTGGGGGCGCATTGAACAAGGAGGAGTTTAAAGTCTACGATACTGTGACTTTAAAAGTTAAGGCGAACTCCGCCTATTTTAAAGTAGATCCCACGGAACATCCTCTACCAAGCAACTTAGAATTCGTCTTCACAGGACCTCACGGTGGCAAACCCAAAACAATCATGATAAGAATTGAAGCAAACTTAAAGCTATTGGTGAACGTTGGTGGAGACCTCATCCCAATACCCACAGCTTACAGTTGCGGCTATGCCACCTACGAGAGAATAGCAAATGCCAATGTAAAGTATGGGGGAAACTACACCGTAACTGTTACTTCGGGGAAGACTAAGATGCTCCAAGTATACTACTCCACAAGCACTTTCACCCCCATTCAAGTAGTCGTGGTGCGTGATCCACTCAAAATATACAGCAAGCTACTATTCTTGAAAATGGGGGAAAGCCTCCCACTACCCACAAGCCATATGATTGATTTGGGAAACAAGACCAGATACCTCTTGAAGGGGTACACTACTATGGGAAGAGAGGTAACGCTGGAATGGGTGAAGCAATTCTACCTGGAAGTGGTAAGTGAATATGGGAGTGTTGAGGGTGGTGGTTGGTATAACGGGGGCAGCTATGCAAGAGTAAAGTTGAAAGATGTGGAGGTAGGCTTCCTCATACGCCAAGTATTTGAACGTTGGGAAGGATTAGGGTTGCAGGATAAAATTTTGGAACCGGGAGTTGTCGATATATACATGAACGGTCCAAGGAAACTGGTAGCCGTATGGAAAACCGATTATACACAACTCATAATACTTACCATCATAATAGGCGCCACTTTAACCGCAATAGCTTACTATAAACTCATTAAACATAAGAGCAAAATAAAGAGCATACATAGCTATACAGAAGTATATAGAGGCTTGAACGAGTAAGCTTACCTTAATGTGCATTTAACCTTCAGCATCTAAACAGACTTAGCTATATAATCATAATTAAATTCATTAAGAGTGGACACACATGTTTAGGAAGAACCTAAATGTTAATTGTCTTCTTAAAGACATAAATATGTGGTTAAAGCCATATTTCTGGCCTCTCACTCTTCCTCTCAACCATTTCATCCCTAAATCTCCATATACCTTCACTCGGCTTTTCGATGGCTATCATGAGCTCTTCTGTGAGTTTATCGCTTATTAGAACTTCAACTTCCAAATGGGATATTACGACATCTGCAACTACGCTTCCCCCCTCCCTCCCAGCAACTTCAACTGTAACTGCATTCCTCACTCTATATACTCTTGTAGGCCCTCCAGCAGTATCATAAATTTCGATGGACGCATCTCTCGGTAGGTTTGGCCAGATGCCAAGCTTTTCAGCAGCCTTAACTGGTAGTAGGATTTGCGGGTTTGGTGTTTCAAAGCCAGTATTTACGAGAGCTACAGTTTCCAGCAAACTCCCCCCATACTTGATTCTCACACGAACCCTAACACCCACAATCCTCCACCTTCAAATACCCAGCTAGATCCCTAGGCTTTATATGACCAATCCTAGGTCTTAACATAGGCTTTATACGTCCTATTCTAGGTCTCCTTTCAGCCATGCTGATTCACTTAAACCTTTCCAATAAAAATATATAAACTCTCTGCCAAGATGTTATTGGGCAACTTGCAAAGAAGATGCGTTAAAATGGCTTTTGCTATTTTGAAAAAGAAAAAGCAATATTAAAATGATGCATAACCTAAAAAATTATGATTTATGATGGTGGTATCCAAGACATATGAACTATATAGGTATGCTTGCTATTATCCTCAAACCAAAAGTAGTAGCGATGCTCCTGATTACCCCAATTATGAACTATAACACGGAGATAGGGGGGATTTATCGACTTTCTAACTGCAGCTATACCTGCACCAAAACTGACAGTTTTACCGCTGGAGAAACTGAAGGTAAAGGATACGGAAGTCCACTCCCAATAACTCTCATCACCAACTTCAAATTCAATTATACGATCAGGAGTAGATTCAGCGATAACATTATATCCTGATGGAGGCTTACTTCCACATTCACTACAGCTTACTTGATCACCAACATCTAGATCATCTAAATCAACGGGAGTCATTATATAATATTCATAATCGACGTGCTCTCCATCTAAGCCAACGAAATTTGAGTCATACCATCTCTCACACTTATATCCCACATGCGCTAAAACTTCAACAGCTCCAAAATTATTTTGGGCGACATAATCTCCTGCACTTGATTCAACTCGAGCCTTCCCAGAATCGTACCATCCAGTATCGGTTTTCTCTAGTAGTGCATAGCATGGTGCGTACATGTCCCACCATTTATATGTTAAGTCTCTACTGTGATGGGAGAAGTACATGTGGGTTTCCGTGGTGATTGTCCACCTTGCTTCTATGCCATTTATGGAGTGGCATTCACCACATTTGACGTAAGCATATTGTAATTGTTGACTAACTTCGTATGCGTCTGGTGGGCAACCACTCTGCAGATTTGCCGTTGAGCTTCTACTACATGAGGTGCATGTAATAGACGCAGGTTCTCTCTTATGTAGTGGGACTGTGATTTCAACGCTCTTTATTGGCTGGTCTGGCTCGATATCAATGTATATGCCTCCAGCATAGTTTTCTGTTGCCACGTGAATGTATAGTTCAACGGGCTTGTATATTGTTTTGCCTGTAGCAGTGGATTTTATGGGTATTCTGTTTACTTTGATGTTGTATGTTCCTGGCTTAACGAATTTATCGTACACTATTCTATCTGATAAGCCACTATACTTATGTTCGCTTCCAGTGAAGTTGTGTATGGCTATGAACCAAACAGTATCTTGAACTGGAGTTCCATTTATTACTGGTTTTATTGTTAGTTTTATGAATCCTGTGAGTTTACCTTGAATTAAATCCAATAGTAATTGCTCGGCGAGTAGCGTATCTTCAATTGGGGTTTTCAAAATGATTGCAGGTGTTATGGGTATTGCGATCAAAACCATTAATATTATACTTGCAAATATGATTCGATTCCTATACATAACCATGCTACCAAATAAACTTCTGGAAAAACATATATATATATATCGCTAAAGGTGAAATGTGAAAACATTTTCAATAGGAAGAGAAATCTTTCATTTGCTATCTAATTGTGAACTTTAAAACAAGTTTGATACTATTCTTAGCTCTCAATAAGCTTTTTGACGATAGGCATGATATGACAACCATTTGTTTCTATGTATAATTGGTTTTAGGTGAAGTAATATTAGCTAAGGGGGTTGTGGACTATTTTAGTTTAAATTTTCCACGATATATGCTGTTGCGATAGCAGGCTTTGATGCATTTCCCGCATACTTCAGCTTTTAAGCCAAGTTCGAGGATGTATCTTCGGCAACACTCCCTATAATCTTCAAGTTTATCCTTATTTTTAAGGAATGGGCAAGCCTCCAAACATGCATTGCATTCTCCACATGAAGCTTCAACCCTCCTTCCATGGATTATTGGGAGGTCAGTTATTATTGAGGCAAATCTTATGGCGCAACTGAATTTCTCGTTGACGATGAGCTCATTCTTCCCCCTCCAACCTAAACCAGCATTCTCCGCTACAACCCTATGGGAAATTGTCATACCATAATACTCCTTAACACTTTTGACTTTTACCCCCTCAATAGTTGCTTGTATAGGTATGCCGCCAAAGATGTCTGCAATTTCCCCGGCTATGGCATTTAGAAATTCATTTATCTTATTATATTCCTCTGCATATATGTTCCATCTATCCTTATCAATAGTTCCATCACTTAACCTGGCATCAATGCAATCAATTGCATATTCGGGGAAAGCAATCCCAATACATATGAAGGAACCATTCATAATAAAATTATGAAATCGTTCACCACAAATATCTTCTAATTTAGCTTTCTGCACTGGCATAAGGGCATCATAAACCCCCTTAAACTCAGCAGCTCCAATAACTCCATAATACCCTATCTCAGCAAGTTTCCGATCAAAGAAGTTCTTAACCTTTTGAAAATTCTCCCTCCTCTCCACAATTCACACTTTGCAAAGGCACATCATATATTCCTTTCTCATGCTCTCATGATTCTTCCTTCAATAAGAACAAAGTGATAAAACTACAAATAGGATACGATTGAACGTTACAATATTTGCTCATCAATACTTATACATTGCATCACCTGATCATCTAACAGAAAAATTGGTTACAGCTCTTGTAATGATAAAACTTATACTATAACAGAATTGTAAAGTCTATTGGAAGTAATTATGGTGAGAGCATTGAGCACTATGCCTCTTAGAATACTTGATGGCAGGGATTACGTGTTTAGAGATGAAGATTTTTGGATGCTCGCCGAAATTGAGACTCATCCAGAAGTTATGCATTGGAATATAGATGTTTACACAAGCGACAAGAATGAAATGTATCGTGCATTTAAGGAATCACTTGAAGAACTCCGTATGGAGAGGGATAAGATATTCCTCGTTGGGAAGCTGGATGATAAAATTGTAGGTTTTGTTGGTGTTCAACGCAAAAGCGGAAGAATGAGTCATGTCGGAGAGGTGGGCATAAGCATTCATCCAAACTATTGGAATAGAGGTTTCGGAACACACTTATTAAAAGCTGCGGTAGAGAAAGCCAGGGAAGAGGGATTTTTAAGACTTGAATTGGAAACTCTGGCATCAAACAAGGCGATGATAAGGGTTGCCGAGAAAGCCGGATTCAAAATTGAGGGCATTATGAAGATGAGGGTAAATAGGAATGGGAAATATGAAGATGAAGTTCTAATGGGAATAGTCTTTCAATAAGGTATCCATATAAGGACCACTCATTTAGTTTAATACATACGTTAACATACTTTTCATCATGCTAACTCTGTTTATCTGTTACTATCATAGATGAGTTAACAATTTAACTTTTGCTAATTAGTGGAAGATTGGTGAGCAATAATGGGAGAAGCTGCTGAGTTTTCGGGGATTAGTGAGAGGAGGTCGAAACGTATTATTCCATATGTTAAGGAGGGTAAGATTGTTGAGCTTGGTTGCGGTACTGGCGCTACATTATCAATTCTTTCAAAAGCTTTCCCAAGGAGTGTAATTGTTGGTGTAGATCGTAGGATGGATCGTTTAGAGATCGCTAACAGGAGAGGATTGGGAAATGTCATAGTTGTAAATGGGGATGTGACGCAAAAGATCTTTCCATCATCATCCTTTGATACAGTTATCTTTAAATTCTCTCTACATGAAGTTTACTCTTCAAATGGTAATGAGGGTGTTAATAAAGCTTTACGTAATGCACATGAAATTTTGAAGAATGATGGTGTTCTAATAATCTACGAACTCCTAAAACCAAATCCCCGGGAAGTTGAATTCAGAATAAAGCATGATGCTTATAAAGTGAGGTTTGAAAGATTTGTGGAGGAATTTGCTCCGAGGAAGGTAAAGTATGAGATGAAGGGTGAATGGATAAGCCTAGATATATCTGATTGCCTTGAATTCTTGACCAAGTATGGTGCATCAAGATGGCAAGAAGAAATGAGAGAAGAACACTTCTTCTATACTGAGGAGGATTTCAAACGGATTTTAACGAATGCAGGGTTCAATGTTATTAATGTAAAGAAGTATGGTTTTGAAAGGGATGTTTGGAGGGAGAAGACGTCCATATTCGACGTAAAATTTGGAAATCCAAAATGCTACATATTAATAGTGGCGAGAAAAGTCTAATCTAGATTAAATAGTCATTTTGGTGTCATTGGAAGTTTATCCCATTCAGAACTACGGACATTACTTTAATGCTAACATGAAGACTACTAATAAAGTACCAGGTAAAACTTCACTTTAGATAGGAGGGACATTCTTTTTCCTCATAATTGCTATTTAAGTAAGATTATGATGAAGCTAAGTTTTAGAGGAGCTGAGTTGCCTTCTTAACAATGGGGTCTGTAAAGTTATTTTCATCATCTATGATTGAGTGATTTCTTAAGCTTTGAAGTACCTCATGCAATACTCTATCGCTTAATTCTATTCCCTCGGCATTTTCAATTGCCCTTTTAAGCTTCCCCCACTCTCTAACCCCCTCTGCAAGTAGCTTTAGGACTACCCTATACCTCTTACTAACTCTGGTTTTTAGGAAGGACTCCAATTCACTTTTAGCCAATTCAACAGCTTCATTGAGTATATTTTGGAAATCCCCCTTACCACTAACCTTCAGATAGCCGTAGTATGTGAGCCAACCAATTATACCATCCAACTCTTCAACGACCTTCTCAATTTCATCTTCCTCTACCTTTATCCCTGCTTCCGCGAACCCCCTTCCTAGGAAGTCTAAAGCCTCCTCTCTAGATAGTTTGCGTGTTCTCACTTCTAGGTAAGCTCTACCGTAAAGTGGGTTTTTCGAGTCCCCTAAGATTCCATAGAGTATCCCCATCTCTGAACCCGTAAGTATAAATGATAGATTCTTATGGAAGTCGTAGGAGTGTGATAATGCATTGTGGAGTGATAATCCAATGGGGCCTCGAGACTTCTGAAATTCATCAAAGACCACGATCACCCTTTCTCCAATCCTCTCACCCACATCATCGAGTACGGTGAAGAGTTCACTTAAAAGGGGTCTCTTATCAGGTAGCCAGTTCATCGACACCTCCAGACCAAGCACAGATACACCCCTCACCCTTGAAAGCAATTTGAGGAAGGCATCCCTCACACCACTCCACCTCGAAGCCCTCTTAACAAAATCACTAAAACTTCTTGAAAGCAATGTGTAAAGTTCTCTTGAAGAATTAAATCCCTCCCTAAGGTCGATGAATATGTAGGGTCGATCACTCTCATTCAATACTGTAAGGACTAAGGAAGTCTTCCCAGTCCTCCTTAACCCTGAAACCACCACCAAAGGTTCCCCTATGTATCGAGTCAATTTCTCGAATTCCCCCTCAAAATCGTATAGATCGCTTTTGGACATCTTAGGTCGTGGATCGAAGAGCAACTTCCGCCCCGAAAGTAACTTCCACACCGGAAGTTATAAATCTACTCCTAAAAGGTGAAGTGGTGTAATAAGTATTTCTTTAAATTTATAGCTAGCTCTCCACAAATAAATGAACCATGCTGGGATAATGGAAAAGAATGGTACTTTGATTTTCAATTTTAAATTCTACAGACTCGGTTTGTGCCCAAAGAATTTAATACATAACATTTATATATGTAACATTGTTACATATAGGTGATTAAAATGTGTAATGGGAGAGGCTGTGGATGTTGGCATGAATATCCAGAGCGGGGATGGATACAATTCCTCATAATGCGAATTCTCTATGAAAAGCCAATGCATGGCTACCAACTCCTAGAAGAAATTGAGAGAAGGAGTGAGGGATGCCACAAACTTGAGCCTGGCTCTATTTATACTCTCCTGAGGAGGATGGAGGAACGCGGCCTATTAGAGTCAAAATGGGAAAGGGGGGAGGGAGGGCTGGATAGGCGTGTTTATAAGTTGACCAGTAAGGGTGTTGAGGCTCTGAAGATGGGGTTGACATCAATAGTTAAGCGTAAGAGGCTGTTTGAAGACCTCATAAACTTCTATTATGAAAATTTTGAAAAACAGAAGGAAGGTGAAAAGGGAAATGTGTAAATGTTGCTATAAAATGCAAAGAGCAGATTGTTGTTTTAAGCGTACAGAAAACATGGTAGGAGGTTTTTATACATGGAGTACGCAATAACCGTCCAGGGATTGACAAAACGTTATGAGGATGTAACTGCAGTGGATCATATAAGCTTTGAAGTTAAGGAGGGGGAAATCTTCGGATTTCTAGGGCCAAATGGGGCTGGAAAGACTACGACTATCAGAATATTAACTTGTTTGATAAAGCCTGATGGTGGTAAGGCTTTTGTAGCCGGCTTTGATGTTTTGAAAGATCCCATTAAAGTGAAGCAACGCATTGGGGTTGTTCCGGAAATTTCAAACGTCTATGTGGATTTAACGGCATGGGAAAACTTGGTTTTAATAGGAAAGCTTTATGGTATGCCAATGCAAAAAGTTAGGGAGAACGCCACAAACCTACTTAAGGAGTTTGGATTATATGAGGTTAAGGATAAACTTGCCAGAGCCTTCTCCAAGGGGATGAGACAGAGACTCCTATTATGCATGGCTTTAGTTAACGATCCAGAAATTCTCTTCTTGGATGAGCCTACCTCTGGACTTGATGTTGAGAGTGCAAGAATTCTACGTGAAAAGATAATTAGTTATAATAGGGAGGGGAAGACGGTTTTCCTATCAACCCACAACATGGAAGAAGCAAACCAACTCTGTCACAGAATAGCCGTAATAAACCATGGCCGTATAGCAGCCATAGATACACCTGAAAATCTCAGAGCTCAAAGTATGGAGCTCCAGTACATTGAAGTAGCCTTCAATAAAAACGTAAATGTAGAGGAATTTTCAAGAAATACAAGCGTTAATAAGGTTATGCCTGCAGGGAATAAAGTGCGCATCTACACTGCTGATCCATCCACAGTAATAGAGGATCTAGTGGAGTATGCTAAAAGGAATAATCTACGCATTTTAAGTTTAAACACCATGATGCCATCCCTAGAAGACGTATTCCTAAAACTCATAAGGGGGAAGGAGGTGACCGCTCGATGAGTAGTATTATAGAACAGTTTAAGCGCTCCATAGCAGTAGCTGAAAAGAACATTAAAATATACTATTTAAAGGGACCTGTCCTAACCTTTGGACTTGTCTTTCCATTTTTCCTGGCATTAGCATACGTCATTGGACGAAATATACCGCTTAAAGAGATTTTACCAGGACTTGTTAGTATGACTGCATTCTTTACATCCACATCGGTTGGACCTTCAATTGTACCTTGGGAAACCCGTTCAAAAACACTTGAAAGACTTTTATGCTGTCCAGTTGCCCTATGGACAATTATGGTTGGGGATATGCTATCATCCTTTATCTTCGGCTTTGTCATATCAGTTATTCCGCTAGCCCTAACATTATACTTTGGAATTCAACCATTAAACTTCATAATCCTCCTCTTCGGATTGATAATTGCAAATCTATGCTTTGCAGCATTGAGCGTACTGCTTTCTGCTTATCCACCAACGGATATACCAGGCACAACAATGATGCTCTCATCCCTCGTCAAATTTCCACTAGTTTTCATAAGTGGGGTATTCATACCCATAGAGCAGCTACCCCAATTGGGAATAGCCATAGCTTCAGTATCCCCATTAACATACTTCACAGACATGGTTAGGCAGCTTTTCATAAATAGGGGATTTTATCCATTGGCATTGGATTTCTTAGCGCTCATAGCCTTCACAGTGGCATTTATCTTCGCAGCGATAAAGCTACATGAGAAAACAATTATGCAACGATTAAGTTAAAACCCTAAAATTAATTTCCTTTTCCCCTTTAAAGACACTACCTTAGAAAGATGAAGTTTAATATTCTCTTACTACATGTTGTTTGTATGCTTCATATCCATATTTTAAGGCTTTCAGATTTACTTCTAAGGCTTTCCCCTTAAATATCTCTTTCAATGTGTTTTCTAGATCCGTTATTTCAATGTATTCTGATAGGGTTTCCGTTGCCATTAGTGATCCTAGGAGTACTATGTTTTCAGCTATTTCGCTTCCAGCTTTTAATGCTAGATTCAATGCGTCAACTATCATGTATTTCAGTTTTAGTCTCTCCAATTCAGCTATGATTTGGCTTTTCGTTGGGATTGTTTTTGCTGTTGGTGGTCTAATTATCCTATCGTTGACTATTAGTATGCTCTTCTGGTTGGCGTATTGTATGTATCTCAAAACTTCCATCATTTCCAATCCCACTATTGCATCCGCCATTCCAGTGCCAATTAATGGTGATTCAACATCCCCCATCCTCACATGTACAACTACACTTCCACCCCTCTGAGCCATACCATGAATTTCCGATGTTAGGGCTTTAATCCCCCTCCTTATGGCTGATGATGCCAGTATTCTACCCATGGTTAGTATCCCTTGACCTCCCACGCCAACTAATAATATGTTTTTGGATTTCATTTCAATCAACCCTCCAAACCTCCTCCCAATCTTTTGATGGTGTTTCCAACGGCTTTATTGCATTGAATGGGCATATCTGCATGCATACTGAGCATCCGAAGCATAGTAGTGGGTCTATGCTAGCCTTCTTATCCGGCATTGGTGTTATTGCTGGGCATGAAAGCTGATTGTAGCATATTCCGCAAGCTCTACATAAATCCACATCAACAGCATATCTAGGTACACTTACACCTTTACGTCTAGCATTGGATACAACCATTAGTGTGCATGCTCTACGGGAATTCACCAGAGCCACAGCCCTATTCTCCAAGACAAACTTTATTGCCTTCATCAACTTCTCAATGGAATCCTTAACATTGAATGGATCTATGGTATCAACATACCTTACACCCACACCCCTAGCTATATCCTCTATCTTAACCTCCTCAGTTTTGGCTCCTGTGGCTGTGAAGCCTGAGCCTGGATGTGGCTGATGGCCAGTCATAGCTGTAATCCTATTATCTAAGACCATTATGAGCATTGGAGACTTATTGTAAACAGAATTTATGAGGGCTGGTATACATGCATGATAAAATGTTGAATCACCCATAATTGCAACTACAAATTGATTTGAAACATGAGCTAAACCGTTGGCTGAACCTATTCCACCACCCATCTCCAACATTATATCTTGAACTCTAAATGGCTCATCAACACCCAAACTATAACAGCCAATATCACCTGCATAAACCACATCCCTAACTCCAGATTTAGCTAAAGCCCACTTCAACTCCAAGAATGATGCTCTATGCGGACAGCCAGCGCATAGTGTTGGAGGTCTAGCTGGAATCTCGATGCTAAGCTTCAATGGGTTTAGGAAGTTTGATGGGACTGGAACATCCATGAACTTTGCTATACCATGGATCAATTTATCAATGTTTAGTTCGCCAATTAATGGTATGAAGTCTTTACCATGGATCCTACATTTAACCCCCTCCTCAAATGCCATTACCTTAACATCCCTCTCCAATATTGGTTCAAGCTCCTCAACCACAAGCGCCTCATCACACCTACCAAGAGCATCCATTATAAGCCTCCTAGGGGCTGGGACACTTGTGGATATCTTCAAAACATTCACCTTACCCTCAACCCCCAATATTTTCAGGCAATCCATCAAGTAGCCATAACCAGTCCCACAACATATTATGAGCTTCCTAGAACCATTATCAATGTACTTATTGAATGGGGAATAGTTAACCTCCTCACAAATTGAACGCCACTTCTCAATAAGCTTAACCCTAAGCTTCCTAGCATGAGCTGGCACAAGCGTAAATCTACTTGGATCCTTAACAAACCTCCCACTGGACTTAACACTTGGAACAGCATCAAACTTCACAGGTCCACTGGAATGACTAACCCTAGTTGTAGATCTAAATATTACTGGATGCTTAAACTTTTCACTGAAATTGAAGGCATATTTAACGAGCTCCTTAGCCTCCCATGGTGAGTAAGCTTCAAAGACCGGTATATATGCATGTAAACCATAATACCTATTATCCTGCTCATTCTGACTACTCCACATATCAGGATCCTCAGCACTAACAATTAGAAATCCAGCTTCAACACCAGTGTAAGCACTACTCATAAGAGCATCTGCAGCAACATTCAAACCCACATGCTTCATAGCAGTCAGAGATCTAACACCACAAAGAGATGCAGCATATGCAGATTCGAAGGCAACCTTCTCATTAACACTCCACTCAACATGGAAACCATAATGCTCAGCCACACCTGCAAGGGATTCCACAATCTCAGTGGATGGCGTTCCAGGGTAGGCTGCAGCAAACCCTAAACCAGCTTCAATAGCCCCCCTAGCAATAGCCTCATTACCCAACAACAATACAACACTACCAGGTGGATATAGAAGTGGGTGCATCAAACTAAATTCACCAATAAAAGTCAATCTACCATATATGTCAACATAAATATAATGTTAACCATTAATGAGTTTAGAAGGTTAAACACTAACAGCACTCGTTTGAACCACCTTAACCCTTGAAAGCATGGAATCTGAAGCTATGAAAAGTATTATGGATGCAACGAAATCCAATGGTGGAAGCAGTATACCCACAATATATATTACAGCTGAAATGAGGAATGCGGATTCTTTAAAATCACCATTTAACTTCACCAATAGGGAGACAAAACCAATCTTACCAACAATGAGAAGCAACACTCCTAAGAATATTAAGATTAAGCCTATCAGTGGGAGAATCCACCTAATCACAAAACCTATGATGAACATTAAACAAGCACCGAGATACCCAATCTTAACCATGGAAGATGATGTGGAATAACGTGCATTAAACTCTGAGAAACCACTCATGGAATCCATCAAATATACGAATATTGCAACCAGTAAAATTAAAGATCCAGCTAAACCCATAATCAAAAATAGAATAGATTCGAATAGTAAGGGGATGTTAAAAGCCCTCCTCACCATCATAAATCTCATAAAACCTAAAAACAAGCTGAAACCAAGTAGGAGAGATGCAACAATGTATAGTAAACTGTAATTCCTCAACCCCTTAAACCCTCTAATTAAACTCCCCTTCTCCAGATCGTTGATAGCATCAAAGCCTCCAGACATACTCATCATCAACCAGCATAACAACATACAAACGATAATTTAAAGTTTCCCATAAATTAACCTTTACTAGATGCGGCTTCACTGAGCATTTCCCTAAGCTTATTTAAAGCTTTTGGGTGAGCCACCATGGGCTTAAACCCTTCAGCCTCAATCTCCATGGCTAAACCCTCATCAATAACCACCTTAAGCTTATCAGATAAACCGAGATCCCTAAAAGCTTCAATTATAGCCGTAAGGGTTTCAGCACCATACCTAAAATATGCATAGAAGATTTTATAGTTTGAAGCATGCTTCATCAAATATTTTTTAACCCTAATCTTTGTAACCTCAATATACTCCCTCTTAATCTCTTGAGTTTCAAGCCATTCAGGCCAATCATAGGATTGGAATGGATAATAGTTTATGAATTCGTATGGTATAACCCCGGGACTACTAACAGCAATCAAATGTATCCTTGGGAATATTGGGAGGCTATATATGGCATTTAGAATTGCCTTCCAAGTTTTAGATCTAGTGTAAGGCTTCCTATAAGCGCATGGAAGGAATAAGGCTATATCCTTAGATTTAGGTGGCTTATAGAATCGAACAATATAATCTTGCCAAACCTCATAATATGGGTGAACTAAATAATCGTGACCAACGCCATGAAGGAATATTTGCTTCTCCCTTGGGAATTTCGGTATGAAATTTAAGTTATTGAAATCCAATTCAACCTTTGGATGCATACCCCACCCACCAACAAAACTCTTAAACTCCTCCTCATCAAATGGCCTCCAAGAACCATTAATCCAATCCTCCCAAAGCCTTGAACCAACATGTGGATAAGCATTAATGACCACAACGCTATCAGCTAAATCCAATGCAAGTTTAATGCTATCCTCAAATATGCGTTTATGAATTTCAGGATTGGAGTAGAGGTATGGGTGACCATTAACAAGCAAATACAATCTAACGCCAAAACCATGCTCCCTCAAAACTTTAACAGCATTAACAACATCATCAACCCTCAACCCCTTACAATAATAATTTAACAGTATATTGTCATCTGCAAGCTCCAACCCAATAGCCACAGTAACCTTAACCTTACCGCTTAATAGAAGCTTCAACCTATCATCAGTAATATATTCAGGTCTAGACTCAACTATAAGCTCTTTAACACCGAAAGATTCACATAAACGAATAAACCATGATACGAAATCATCTGGGAACTGTTTAGGGTCGAGGAAGCTGCCCGAGGAGAATACTTTGAGTAAATCTATTTCACCCTCCCTACGCTTAGAGCTAAGCATATTGAATATTCTACCCTTCAACTCATCCAATGAACACTCAACCCTACGCTTACCCCAACCACAAAAATAACATTTACCCCAACCACAACTACCATGCTCAAGAATTACACCAACAACCCTCTTATACATAACAATTAAAGAGAGGATGAGGTTAAAGTTATATTTTGCTAAACCCAAACATTGGCAACAACTATAAACGAAAGAAAGAATTATTTACGTTAAACACGATAATTGTTTACATGAGCATTGAACTAGCATACTCGATAATATCGGTATCGATTGTTAGCATAGCATCACTTGTTGGCATATTAGCATTATCCATAAGGGAAGAAACACTACATAAAGTGTTGTTCATATTCCTTGGATTTAGTGGTGGAGCAATACTAGGTTCAGCCCTCCTAGATCTACTCCCAGAATCCATTAAACTAATTAGTGAAATTGGAAATGAATTTAACGTATTCATCTATATAACTATTGGATTCTTGACATTCTTCTTCATAGACAGATACGTTTATTGGTATCATGGCCATGGACATAAAAACGAGATTGAAGATGAATGTAAGATGAGAAGAAATGTTGAATTAAAAAGTCTAAGAGCACTTAACTTAATTGGAGACGCCATACACAATTTTATTGATGGAATGGTGATTTCAGTATCATACCTATATTCAATACCACTTGGAATAACGACAACAATTGCAGTACTCTTCCATGAAATACCGCAAGAAATTGGAGATATTGGGCTACTAATTTACAGTGGATTAAAAACAACAAAAGCATTAATCTTAAACTTCATCTCAGCTTTAACAGCATTTATGGGTATATTTATAGTTCAAATAACTTCATTAAAAATTGAAAACGTTAATACAATTTTACTACCAATAGCTTGTGGAGGTTTCATTTATCTAGCAGCTTCAGAAATTATACCTGAAATGCAAAGAGAGAAAGATTTTGCAAAGGGGGTTGTACAATTTATCCTATTCATAATGGGTATAGCGATAATATTTATTATAGGTCTCATCTTCGAATAAAAGTGGGAAATAAAATACAAACTTCCTTAAACACAAATTAGATGAAGAAGAATTAAAAGTGGAATTATGTCTTGCTACTTCTCCCTCTCAACCTTTACAGCAGTACCATAAACTGAAAATGCTATGGCTATACCAGCGAAGAGATCGCTGGTTTCGAAATCTAATCCAATAACTGCATTGGCTCCAAGCCTCCTAGCTTTATCCACAAGTCTAAGGAGTGCCTCAGCCCTAGCCTTCTCAAACTCATGGGTTAACGCTGTAAGCTCGCCACCCATCAAAGCCTCCAAGGATGCTGCAAGCCTACCACCAACCCCCCTACTCCTAATAGTTAAACCATAAACTGGACCCAAAACCTCAACAATCCTATAACCTGGAATCGTGGGTGTTGTTGCAAGAAGTACTCCCCGCATTTTAGCTTCACAACTCTTCAAAAACTCCTCCAACTCAAGCTCCTCAGGACTTTTGGGCGGAGCTGCAACCCTCAAACCCTCATCAATCAACTTATTCCACCAAGAAAGATTTGATGAAGCAATCCTTATAGCTTCATCAAGAGATTTACCTGAGGAAACCAGCTTCTCCACTTCACCAACCTTAATTCCATTTTGATATGCAATCCTAATGAAAGCTTCAACCCTACTGACCCCCTTCTCAGCACAAAGCTTACTTATGTGGAAATTTAGAGTTCCACTCGGATTATGAGGATACTTTCTACTATAAATGTCAAATAAGCTATTGAAGACATCATCAAAACCACTAGACATAATCCTCATAAATCACTACTATTCTTTGTTAAATTTTAAAATTTACGATCAAAATTTATTTTTGAACTTGTCATTTATGGCGAAATTAAATTGCCTGATATATTGACTTCAAGTTAGTTGAAAGTTTAAGCAATCATACTTCCAACTTTAATTATTCTAAGAATGTTCAACAATGCAAGTAAAGTTATGCCATCATCACCAATAGCTACAGCAAACCATAGTGGTATTACACCAATAACTCCAAGTATTGCCAAAGTCAATTTAACACCTATAGTGAACACAATGTTTTGCTTAGCAATAGCCATGGTTTTGCGGCTTAGGAGAATTAAGTAGGGTATGAGGGTTAAACTATTTTTGACAAGAATTACATCAGCTGATTCTGAAGCTAAATCAACGCTTCCACCAATAGCTATACCAACATCTGATGCTGCAAGGGCAGGGGCATCATTAACTCCATCACCAACCATGGAGACAAAACCATACATCGATTTCATCTTCATAATTATGTCAAGTTTATCTTCAGGTAGTAATTCATAATAAACTTCATCTACACCAACGGTTTTAGCCACATTAATTGCCACATCCCCTTTATCACCAGTTAATAAAACGACTTTCATACCCAAACGTTTCAGAAAATCTACAACTCTAACAGCGTCACTACGTATTTCATCAACAAAACATATTGAAGCTTTAATTTTACGGTTAATTGCCACATATATTGATGTATGATCATCATCCAATAACAGACTATCCATATCATCACATACACAGGAATATTGTTTCATTAGATCCATATTTCCAACAAGAATTTCATCACCTTCAACATATCCAATCACACCCATACCTGGAAATTCCTTTACATCCCTAACATTAAGTTTAGCGATATCCAGCCCTCTTGCAAAAGCTCCATTAACGATCGCTTTAGCTATTGGATGATTAGAAAATCTTTCAAGAGAAGCAGCATACATGAGTATTTTATCATCAGATTCATTTACAGCTCTAATCTTATGAATGGATGGAAAACCATACGTTAAAGTTCCTGTCTTGTCTAAAAGTACAGCTCTGATTTTGCTTAAATTCTCCAAATAAATTCCACCTTTAACTATAGCCCCCCTCTTAGCTGCAACAGTTATAGCTGTAAATATTGTTGCTGGAATGGATATAATGAAAGCACTTGGACATGAAAGAACTATTAAAATAAGGGATTTGTATATCCAAGACTCCAATGAACCTCCAATGAGTCTCGGCCCAACTATAATTACAAGTAATGCAAAGGAAATTATTAGAGGAACATAATATTTGGAAAATCTATCAATAAATCTGTTTATGGAAGCCTTCCTCCCCCTAGCATCCATAACCAACTTAACTATTCTAGAAACTAGAGTTTCCTCAACACCTCTATCAACAAGAACCTTTATAACACCACCAATATTCAATGCACCAGCATAAACCCTATCACCAGAATTCACCGAAACAGGATTAGACTCACCAGTAACTAGTGATAAATCTATTAGCGAACCACCCTCCACCACAACTCCATCAAGAGCCACCCTCTCTCCAGGCTTAACTAGGATAACCATACCTGGCAATACAGATTTAACATCCATATATGTTTCAGAACCATCAAAGATAACCCTTGCCCTATCTGGTATCAGGCTAGAAATGCTTTTAACAGTCTCGCGAGCCTTATCTTCAATATAACCTTCAAGAAACTCCGATAGGGAATACAAAGCTAGAACTATTACCGCTTCAAGGAATAAACCCAAATATAATGCACCAACAGCAGCCATAGCCATCAAAAATTCAACGGAAAATCTCCTATCATAAAGTAACTCCTTCAACCCCACTAAACCAATATAGAAGCTCACAAGAACGATAATTAAACAAGTTATGAACTGATTTAATGGCAAAGCTACTGATGAAAATGGAATATAAATTAGTGGACCTCCACCGAAAAATAAATCCAAAACCCCCGATAAAACCATTGTCAACAATAATGATGCAAAAACTATAATCCAAAATACCCCTTCAAACTCCAATAATCCATGACCACCATCTTCACGCATTTACACATCCCATAAAATGACGATTATAACAAGATATTAAAATTGTGCTATAAAAAACATAAAATGTATTACTACAATAATATATTTATAACTGAAAAATAATATATAGTGATGATGAAAATTGACTGTAATAAGCATAACAATACCCAACGACCTACTCAAAAAATTTGACGAATACATGAAGACTAGGGGGTACTATAGTAGATCAGAAGCATTTAGAGATGCCATTAGAAACTTAATGGCGGAAGCAGAAATAGCGAAGATGGAGGGAGGGAGAGTTATAACTACAATAATGATAACATATGATTATGAAAGGAGAGATGTGGATATGAAGCTAAGTGAAGTTAGACATGAATTCGATGACATAATAATAGAGAATATACATAGACATATAGATCACAAATATTGTTTAGAAATGTTCATTGCTGAAGGGGAAAACGACAAAATACTCAAATTGATTGGGAGAATTAGAGGGATGAGGGGGATACAGCAAGTAAAATCAATAATAATAACACTATGAGGACACCCGTCTCAAATATCCCCGCAAACCATTCATCTTAGAAATTATCAGATCAATATTCCTCAACATAGATAAATCTCCAGACTCAACATAAACAGAAGCTACGGATGAAGCGTAAATGGCGGATTCAAGTAGTTTTCCCGTTGAAGAATATCTGTAGAGGAATGCGGATGTATATATGTCTCCAGCACCAGTCTCTTCAACAACATGCTTAACAATCGACGGTATATGATATGCTTCACCATCATGAAATATATAGCCCCCCTCCCCACCAAGAGTGAGTAAAACGATCACATTATATGTATTGCACATATGCATTCCAGCCTCCACGGGATCTTTGATTCCAGTGGCTACAGAAGCTTCAACACCATCACAGTGGACAACATCAACTCTACCAAGCAATTCATCCATGAAGATTGGTTTAACAAGTTTAATTGAACCCTTTGAATCGAAGAATCTTAGAAAGCCTTGGAGATCTATGGAAACCATTCTAGCTCTAGAGGAAATGTAATCCACAATTTCAGGAGAAACTTCACCAATCACAGAACCTACATGGATTATTGAATCTCCAACAACTTCACGGACATCATCAATGAATATATCTTCACATCTACTTTTCAAGGATAAAAATCTCTTACCATCATCATACCTCAATTTGAAGGCTGTTGTTGGGAAATCTGAGAATTTAACTCCGGAAATATCTAGTCCAATCGAGTTTAAATGTTTCAAGTAGTCTTCTGGGAAATCCCTCCCAACCTTGGATATCAATTTGCAGTTCCAACCTAAAAGCTTGGCTGATATACATGAATAGTATGCTGTTCCACCAATACGCCTAATCAACCTCCCCCCTCTCATAATTTCATCGATGGTTAAATGCCCAATGACGTAGAGAAGACTTGACAAAAGTTATTCAACCCAATAAGTAATCTAAGCCATCAGTAATAAAAACTTAAATGTAAACTTGCAAGCATAATTTGTATTATGAGTTTAGAGGAGAGAGTTCGTAGAATATCAGGATTGATAATAGGTAAATTGTTGAATGTGAAGAATGGTGAAAATTTATTAATTATTGCAGATGATAAGTCTGAAGCAATTATGGTTGAAGCATTATTCAAGGAAACCATAAGCATTGGAGGGACACCAATAATTTCAATTATACCAAGCAACTGGAAATCGCATACCACACTCCCAAAACCAGTTCAAGCAAGTTTGGAATATGCAAATGTGGTTATTGGATTAACTAGGGGGACAGCTGCACCATCATACGATCCAGAAGTTACTAGATTACTTAGGGAGAAGAGGATTAGGTACATGTCCATGGTCTTAAGATCATTGGATAACTTCATAAATGGAGCTGCACTGGCAGATTACGATGAAGTCTACGATTATGCGAAGAAACTTGCAAAAGCCATGCATGGTAATAGGATAAGGGTGAAAACGAAGCTTGGAACCAATATAGAAGCAGATATGGGTGGAGCTAGAATTATAATTGAAGCTGGATTTGCAATAAATCCCGGAGATTCAGCTGCATTCTCAGATGGAGAAGTATCATTCACACCATTGGAGGGAACTGCAAATGGAACCGTAATTGTCGATGGCCCAATAGCATATATCGGTAAACCCAGTGAACCATTAAAATTAGAAGTGAAGAATGGGAGAGTTTCAAGGGTTTACGGTGGGAGGGAAGCAGAACAGCTGGTTTATATGATGAGTAAAACGCAAAACCTTGATAACTTTGCAGAATTCGGTATAGGAGTTAATAGATATGCAAGGCTAAATGGGGATTGGCAAGAGGAGAAGAAGGCTTATGGAAATTTGCACATAGCTTTAGGGGACAACATATATTATGGTGGGAAAGTGAAATGCGATATACATATGGATATGGTGATATACAAGCCAACTGTGGAAGTTGATGGTAGGATCATAGTTGATGAGGGAAAGTTAATCCTTATAGAATAGCTTCCTATGCCTCAAAACCTTACCAGGCTTCGCCCCAGTATGCCTACCCCTATCCACAACGATCACACCATTAACAATAACATACTCCACACCCACAGGGAATACTTGTGGATTATAGTAGGTGGATAGATCGCTAATCCTATTATAATCGAATATGCATATGTCAGCTTGAAATCCAACTCTTATAAGCCCCCTATCATGAATATTCAATCTAGAAGCAGGTAGGGAGGTCATCTTCATAATAGCCGTTTCCAAACTCATAATTTTATCACCACGATCATAAAGCAACTCACTCCTAGATTCACCCCTAACATACTTCCTAATAACCATTGGGAATGTGGAGTAACTCCTCGGGTGACCACCCTCCCTCACCAACACCCCACGTGGCGCCAGAGCATAACCATCTGATCCCACCATGGAATATGGACTTACAGCAACATTCCTAATATCATTCTCATCATAATAGAATCCAATGATACTTCCACTCAAATTCTCCTCCAATAGTATATCGAAGTAAGCTTCAAACGGATCTTTACCTCTCAATTTGGCAATTTCATCAAAACTTTTACCTATAAGATCTTTATTCACATTACATTCGCTCAAGAATATCATATTCCACAACCCCCTCTTAACCAATCCACAAGGCCCTGGACCTGGAATAGGCTCCCTAATCATATCCTCCCTAATTTTAACGCGGGTAACTGGATCCCTCAACCTCTCAATAATCTTCTCGAAACCACCCTCCTGAGCCCATGCTGGAAGCAATGCACTGAGACTAGTTGAACCTGCAGTGTAAGGATGGAAGTCACATGCAACATCCAACCCCCTACCACGGGCATCTTCAATCATCTTTAAAGTTTCCACAGACTTACCGTAAGCTCCAATCTTAGGTGGATGATGCGACAATTGAAGCCTAACACCAGATTTCTCAGCAATATATAAGGCTTCGGAAACAGCTTCAATTATTGTTTCACGCTCCCCCCTAATGTGCGTGGCATATAAACCATTATATTCAGCCACAACTCTGCAGAGCTCCACAAGTTCATCGGTTTTAGCAAATCTTCCAGGGGCATATACAAGACCACTAGACATACCAAAAGCTCCATCTTCAAGTGAATCCCTTAATAGAAGCTTCATCTCCTCCAATTCACTTAAAGTTGGTTCACGGGCTTCAAAACCCATAACACAAGATCTTATCTGCCCATGACCCACAAGCATTGCAACATTAACGGAAACACCTCTACGCTCCATGAATGAGAGGTACTCCCCAACACTACTCCACTCAAGATTCAAATTGTACTCTGCAAGTCTCCTCCGCATACGCTTAACAGCAAAATCGCCAATCACAGGGGCTGCAGAACTACCACAATTACCCACAACCTCCAATGTAACCCCCTGCATAACCTTACTCTCAGCTAAAGGATCCACAAGTAGGGTGACATCTGAGTGACTGTGGATATCAATGAATCCAGGAGCAACTATTAATCCACTTGCATCTATAACCCTTTCAGCATTGAAATATTCATGGCGTGATATAGCAGATATCCTCCCATCCTCAATTGCAATATTAGCTTTAAACCAAGGATTACCAGAACCATCAACAATAATACCATTCAATATAGCAATTTCATAAATGTGGTTACTCATGATAAATTATGTGGGATGATGTTACTAATAAATTTGAAGCTTAATTCAATACATGCCAACTACTTCTTCTTCCATGGATTCTCATTCGTAATTATTCCGCAATGCTTACATTGCCAATAATATTCTAAGCCAATAATCCTACCATTCTTATCTGTTATATACTTTGGATGCCTAATCCATTCATGCACACACTTCTTACTAGACTTGGACATCATGAACCACCATGATTTATACAATCCTACATGATATGGGAGACTTAAATATTTTTTGGTTTAGAAAATTTTTGTTATTATACTCATTAAAACTTGAGTTATTATTGAAGTTGCCATAATCCCAGTGGCCACCATACTCCCCTTATCCCTAAAGAATTCCTTACCAAACCTCCTATCAGTATACCACCTGATCAATCCACCAATACCCATGGGGATTATGTAGTGTGGCGGTAGCAGCATACCCATGGCAACCCCGAACATGGAAATAGGGGTGAACAATTCCAGTAAAGCGCCCAATATGCCTCCACAAATAAATGTGACTGGATCGATCACTGCAGAGATATTCCCACTAACAAGCATACTGTAATATGCCTTCAACTGTATGAAGGATATTGCTGGCATGAGTGGAGTCCCGAAACCCAAATAAATCCATAAAACCAAGACTAGAATTATGCTTGAAATGAATGTTGGAATCCAGCCTATAATCTTAGCCTTAATAATATCACTCCATGAAACATCAAACTTATCAGCATACTTATAATATGAAACAGTCCCCTCAATTATACCAGAAACAGGTTTAAAGAATCCTGAAGTTAGATAAGCGGGATAATCCCTATAACCAAAACTGAACATTGGCAGATCATAGAGCAATATCCCCATCATACCCATACTCATACCAGTCTCACCAGACATCCTAGCCATAGTTATACACTCGATAAAACCTCCTAAAAGGAACATGTAAGCAACGAAAATTGTGAATACATATGGAGGTAGAGGGGCTAATGGATTCAAAACCCAAGCCATAACAAGAGATGAGGAGAAGGTTGCTAAAAATACTGTTAGAAAACGCTTGTTACGAAGAAGGAAGTATAGTAAGATCTTATATAGTTGGAGGTATCCAATCCTCCCATCATCAGATTTAACATTACCCCTAGATTTAAAGCCCCTAACAAAAACAAGCAAGGAGAGAAGGCCTCCACCCAACAACAATATTCCAAGGGATGGAGATATGGAAAAAGCAAATAGGAGACTATTATATGATACCATGGGATCGATGGATGGTTTAAAAACTCCACGTGAAGCGAGAATTGGTGATAAAATAAGGTAAGTTATCATCCCAGAAAGCATTAAACTTAGAGATACATCAGCATTAATTATATATCCAATAGTTAAAAAGCTTAAATTAAGCGATAATGCCATGATCATACCATAAGGTAGTATTGGAGTTAGATTTATTGTAGTGAAATCATAACCCCAAAATAATGGTAAGTACTGTAGGAATGTTACTATGAATCCAATTAAAGCAGACCAACCAACTATCCTAGCATGAGTGCCACCCCTTAAGCATACATCAACAAGATTCGCTACAACAGCAGTGTGAGGCCACACCATACGCCTATCAGATACAAAGATATCTTTAAAAGCATATGCAAAAATCAATCCACCCACACAGGATACCACAGTTCCAATCGAGAAGAATATTATTGGCGGGATAAGGGATTTGAAATCAATAAATCTATTTATAATGGAATTCATTGATGGAGCAAGCCAACTTGGAAAAACAACACCCTCCTTCTCCATCAAATATATAATGAAGCCAATGGTCTGATAGAGAGCCATACTGGATGAACTTGCAATCAAAACTATAGATAGCTCCCGCCTATTAGAACCCCCACCCAATTTATGGAAGAATGCATATGCAATGGCAACAGCAACAGCCCCAAAACCAAAACCCATACCAAAATTTATTCCAAGATAACCATTTATGAAACTAAAAAGCACAGCTAAAAATATGCTTAAAACAATTGACCTAAAAGTTAAACCACCAAACTCACGCACCATACGAATCACCATAAGATAAACTCACACATACTACATTACTGAAGCATTTATTACAAAGGTGAGTTTTAAAGTTAAAGCACATTTGGAAGTCACCACCAATAACCACAATATGTAAAGGAGTATTCTAGATATGTGAATATTAACTTTCCCATGAATATTTAAACAATAAATGGACAAAAGTAGAATATATGGAACTTTACACCTTTTCAATGTATAAACACTTCAATATGAGAAGTATAAGTTCAAATTGATTTGCTTAGCATACCTAGTTAAATCATCCTTCAACGAATTGTAAAACCTTAAATAACTATAATTATGTAATAGTATTTCCTCAAATTGCTTGATCAATTCTTCATGCAAGAGAGGTGACAATTTATTTATGAGTTCATGGGGGTTTCCATGAATGTTAAATTTATCAACAACAACGTAATCCACTCCAATGGAGGAAAGTTCATCCATTAAATTGTAAGCTAAATCCTTATTTATAGGCATGAAAGGTGCTATGAAAGCATAAGATTTAACCCCAGAAGTACATATATCCCTTAAGGCTCGAAGTCTATCAGTAATTGATGGAGCTTTAGGCTCAAATTTAACCCTCAACGATTCATCTAGATTTGTGAATGAGAAACCAACATGAGCATTCTTAAGCCTCAATATAACATCCAAATCCCTAACCACAAGTGGAGACTTGGTTAAGATATAGATTTCCAAGCTACTCTTAACAAGCAATTCAAGCAATCTACGTGTTACCATAAACTTCCCCTCAAGAGGCTGATATGGATCTGTAATACTACTAATGAGAACACTCCCCACAGGATTACGCTTCAATTCCCTAGACAATATCCTTGGAGCATTAATTTTAACATAAACATAATCCCCCCAACTCAACCCACTAAACCTACGACCAACATAAAATGGGGAATAACAATACCTACATGCATGTTCACAGCCAACATAGGGGTTTATCGAGTAATCAATATCATAAAGTGAACTCCTACTCAAAACAGTTCTACAATAAACTTCTCCAATCTTCAACTAAATCCACAAACATATATTCTGGGGAGACAAATTTATTTATGTTGACATCGTAAATTGGGATATTGAGAAATGAAGGAAGATACTGAGAAGAAGAGGTTTGTGAAGAAGGTTAAGAGGAAGATACCTTGGATAGAGCACATAATAGAGAATTATGAAGATGCATTAGACCTAAACATACTAAATCAAGAGGTAAGTGTGAGAAGTAGAAACATAAATTTATGTATATACTGTAGGGGTGGCCGCAACCTCTGTGGGAAACCATTATGCCCAATAATGCTAAAATTACGCTCATACCTAAAGGTGAGAGACAATATACGTAGAGAAAGCTTGGAAGGGTCGTCACCACCAGCAGTATTCGTTGGAAGATATGGATACCCAAACGTTCAAGTAGGCCCCCTAATCCCACCAATAATGGGGGATACTGAAGTCTACGATCACCCAGAAAGATGGATCGACATGAGCATCGAAGAGATAATTGACATTAGACTACAATTGATTAGGGGGAGATTCCCAGTAAACGTTAAGAAGATGGATCACTCAAACAAAAACCTCGAAGCAACAAGGGAAATGGCATTATCAAGCAAACCAGTAGATGCAGAAGTAGAGTTCACAAAACCCCCTGGAAGCAGGATACTATTGGATGATGAAGTTCAACCCATGGGTCCATCAGCACCAATAAACAAAATATTGGTATCAAGTGTGAAGGCTAATCCAATAATTGAAAGAGTATACTACGACTACGATTTAAAAGCTTCAGAAGCTTTAATGAAACTATTCACAAACAGTATACCAGTAAGCAGTATGCAGAGGGTACTAAGTGTAGGAGCACTTGGAATTGGTATTGAGAGAAGGATGGTTCCAACAAGGTGGAGTATAACAGCCGTTGATAGCACAATATCTAGAAGGCTTAGAGATGAAGTTGTTAAGAGGAACCCATTGATAAATGAGTATAGAGTGTATGAGTCAGATCTACTTGGAAATAGGTTTATAGCAATAATGATTCCAGAGAAGTGGCAGTATGAGTTCATCGAGGTATGGTATCCTGGAACCGCATGGAATCAAGATCAAAGCATGATCGCTATAGGTGGAGATTATGAACCATATTGGGGGAGAACAACATACGCTGAGATTGGAGGATGCTACTATGCAGCAAGACTAGCCACAACAGAACATCTTGAGAAGGAGGGGAGGCAAGCTGCAACACTAATAGTTAGAGAAGCATATCCAGAATACATACTCCCACTGGGAGTTTGGGTTGTTAGGGAGGGTGTTAGGAAAGCCTACAGAAATAAGCCTTTAAAATTCAATACCCTTGAAGAAGCATTAAATTATGCTTCAAGTAGATTGAAGGTTAAAAGCACATATTGGATGAGGGAGAGCAAACTACTTAGGGAAATAATCAAACAGAAGAGGATAACAGACTACATTACACGAACACCCTGAACATTCAAATTAATAACGATATCCACAATCTTCATTAAATTCATGGTAACTTCACGTTCATTAATGGAAATACCCGTGGAGAATTTATCTTCAATGAAACCATCAAAATACGCATTTGCAATAAATGTTTTACACAATTTCATAGCATCAACAATTAAACCCAAATCACCAACATGAAAATACAAACTTAAATCATTTATCACAAGTATATCGCTTGGATCATCAATGAAAAGTTTAATAGCATCCCCACATCTCCCCCTATTCATATTAGCATACATCAAAACCTCATCCCTACACTTACCAAAAATTCTCGGAGGAATAGTTTCCACTGGAATATACATTCTAACAAGTTTTGGATTAAAAGAGTAATCAGTAAACTTTCCACCAACCCTCCTACCACAATGCAACATAAGGTTGGGGGCGAAATCAAGAATAGATATACTCCCACCAAAACCAAGATCAATTAATCCATATACAATTTTAAGCGTTAGAACTGTCTTGCCTGAACCAACATCACCTACTATTAAAACCCTCTTACCAAGAAGATTAGCAACATCAAACATGAGCAACCACCAACAATAATTTTGAGTTAGTTGAATCTATATAGGTATGCATATAAAATAACAATAGTAATAATGTTTAAATATAAACACAAATTACAGTTAGCCGATGGGGGTTATGATGAGAAAGAATAAGGGGGCATTAAATGTGAAAAGCATAGTTTTAACAGCAATACTATCAGCGCTATCAATAATCTTAGGATATTTCAGTATACCAGTGGGAGTTATGAAGATTCTACCATTCCAACACATGATGAACGGCATTGCTGGAATAATAGTAGGCCCAGTATACGCTGCAATTGCAGCCACAATAACAGGTATAGCCAGAAACATTCTCGGAACAGGAACAATATTCGCATTTCCTGGCGGAATTCCCGGAGCTATAGTAGTTGGATTAGCATACAAAATTATTAAACGCGACGAAGCAGCACTATTAGAACCCATTGGAACATTCATCGGAGCATTAATAAGCCCAATAATAGCGGGAATAGCCCTTGGAAAAACCATGGATGCAATTGCATTCATAATACCATTCATGGCAAGTAGTATACCAGGATCGATTACTGGATACATAATAATAAAATTGTTAAAGAAGAGGGGGATACTCAAAAATAATACCAAACCATTATAACGCTAACATCACCAAAACATAATATTGAAAGTTTCATGAAATGTGAAAGCATTACATGGAAGTTCAATATTTATGTATTAAAGCACCTAACAATGTCCTTCATCCCATATAAAATTACCACAAAAATTCAAGCGAAGTATGGCAAAACTAAATAAATAATTGTTGGGGGTTCCTAAGATAGTTTTATGGGAATAGCCTTTAGTTTTTACCTTCACTCTTCTGTGGGGCTTCTGTTTTAGATTTCAAAAGTCTATCATAACATATGCTGGAAACCTTCTCTAAAATCTCCACAACCTTGTTTGGCTCATTGGTGTATAGCCATAGGATTGATCTCCTACCCTTCCTCAAACTAACAAAGCTATGCCTTAAGTTCACTTGGAATTTATATTCAGGGGTTATCTCAAGCCTTCTACCCTTATTATCCACAACAGCTCTATCAGTTATTTTGTAGACAGCGAAGGTTGGTATGAAGGGGTATGGGGAAAACCACATAACTATAAAGACCACTATCATAGCTAAAACATCTATGAATAGGAATAATATGAATGCCAATGCAAAGTAGAAGGATAGTAGCCCTATAGCTCTCAAGCGCCTATAATTCCTATCATTAACGCTAAGTTCAGTGGCATCAGTTTCATATAAAACCTCCTCCTTCTCCTCAACCTCTTCATCAACCTTTGAAGTTTCACTATCCTTAGATTCATCTGACAAAATAGATCCCAAAACCTTATTGGATTAACAGATATAAATAGTATACCATACCAGCAACTTGATGTATTAAATTATGCTTAAGGATCCCTTCACTACGCCAGCCTTAACCCTCTCATCATCTGATGATTGGAAGAGGTATTTAACCAATTCCACTTCCTCAGGGGATAATTGTCTACCTCTACGAAGATAGACTCTACGCATAGTTTCCAATGCAGATTCCAATTTAAGCTCGTAAGACTTCCCAACAAGAGCTTTTGAGTATATTGTGAATGGAGGGACATCTTCATAAACATATCCAAAGAGATGTGAGAATATGCCTATACGTTTACCAGCAAATATTCCACAATTAATTGATGTTTTAACATGATCACCTATGAAGCTTCCAAGCTTATTCAAACCGGAATCAACTATTGAACCCCCAATTTTAACACGTATATTCCCATAAGTATTCTTCAAATCACTTGTAACCGTGAAGGCTGCTAGATTAACCCATTCACAAACATATGAGTGACCAACAAAACTTGGGTGATACATGTTCACATATCCATGCAATACTGATGCTTCAACTTCCCCTCCAACCCTACAATTAAATCCAATATTGCTCCCAGATCTAATTCTAGCTCCAGACAATATTATTGTGTTATCTCCAATATATGAGGGCCCCTCAATTCTGCAGGGTCCAAGGACATTTACATTACGACCAATATATACAGGTCCACTTCTAACGTCAATGTTAACGTTACCCTCAACCCTAGAGCCTTCACCAACATACAAATTCGATTTAGACCCATAAACTATCGTATGATCATCCAATTCACCATTAACACCATGCACCGTAAACCCCTCTTTAATGAGATCTTCATTCAACAAGATAATATCCCAAAGATTCTTTATGAGCATACCACCAACATCATACACACTACATCCTCCACGGAGAGTTTTAAGAGCATCTGACCTTACAACGCCATCATGGGATTTGGAGAGGATATCTTCAAGCAGACTTCCACGAACCTTAACTGCAACAATCTCACCACCATCAAAAAGCATAAAAGAAGCATTCTTAGAAGCAAGTGATGATATCAAATTCAAATTCTCAGCCTTTGGAATCAATCTGGAATTAACCATTAAAACATCATCAAAATCATCAATACAATTAACCTTCAAACCACCAAACCTAACCTTCAAAACATCAACAAGATAACTCCTAACATAAAGGATAATCTCAGAATTAAAGAATTTTGAAACAGCTTCAAAAATGCTGTGAAAACCAAGCCTCAACTCTGCAACAGCCCTCATAGAAACCAGTGGATCGAGAATTTTATGAAATTCATCTTCAAACAATAAAATCCTCATAAACACCAATCCAATAAATAATAGCAAAACAAGATAAAAGGATTCCTAGTTAAGGGGGGTCAATTAGTCATAAAATGTTTAGGAAACCACCAAAAGAACATCAATTTCAAAACCATTAGAGAGCAGGATATTCAGTGACTTTTAAACTTATAGAAATTAAAATTCTAAATATTTATAAGCAATTAGAACCTATACTTCTAACAATGAAAGAGTTAATTTTAAAGCAGAATCCTTGGTGGATTGGAGAGGAAGATTATGATATAAGGAAATGGGAGGGTATGAAGGTAAAATGGATTCCAGAATGGATAAAGCAAGTATCCCTCCAACCATACTCCCTAAACTTCATAATAGGTCCAAGACAGGTGGGTAAAACCACAGGAATAAAACTCTTAATAAGAGAACTCTTAAGGGAGGGGAAACCGGAAAGGATATTCTACTTTGATTGTACAATTTTAACTGATGCAGATAGTCTGAGGAGAGTCCTAGATGAATACATGAAGATGAGGGAAGGTGAAGGTGTAAAGAGCTCATTCATATTCCTAGATGAAGTAACAGCAGTTAATGGGTGGTGGAGGATAATTAAAAGCTATATTGATATGGGGTTTTTCAAAAACGACGTCATAACTGTGAGTGGTTCTTCATCAATAAAACTTAAAGGTGAAGTGGAACTCTTCCCCGGGAGAAGGGGGTATGGAAAGGACATCTTTGTTTCACCTCTATCATTTAGAGAATTCTTAAAGATAAGAGGCATTAACGTTGAGAGCTGTGGGGAAATTGGGAAGGACATGAATAGTCTCTGGAAAGTTAATGATAAGATAAGGGGGGAATTTGAAAACTACATTAAACATGGAGGATTCCCAATATCCATAAATGAAATACCAGCAGCAGAAGTGCAGTTAATCTATTCCATTGAAAGTGAAATATTGAGAGCTGAGAGAAGATTAGAATTAACAAAGGCAATAATAGCCAGCATAATGGGGAAAGCCCCCTCACCAATCTCCTTCTCAACAATTGGTAGAGATGTTGGAGTTTCATATAAAACAGTTCAAGAATACATTGAAATGCTACAAAACCTCTTCATCCTAGACATGGCGCTCTTCAAAGATAATGGAGTGAAATGGAGGAAGGAGAGGAAATTCTTCTTTGAAGATCCATTCCTAGCTAAAACATTAAGCATATGGACTGGTGAGAATTATCTTGAAAGCGCATTCTATGAGTGGATAGTTCAATCACATTTGAAAAGGAGATTTGGATCAGTTTACTATTTCAGGAATGGATTTGAAATGGATTGCATTGCCAATGGAATTAAAGTTGAAGTTAAAATTGGGAAGCCTCATAGGAGGTATCCAAAGGGCATTTTAATCTTAGATCCAGAAAACATACACTTATTCCTAGCAGTATTATGAAAAATCCATGTAAACAATTGAATCAAACACTTTAAAACCATGGAAATAGATAGATAATATTGACTGTAGTTTAGGGAAAGGTGCATTAAATTTGAGTAGTAGGATAGTGTTCATTGGACATGTTTCAATGGATAAAGTGAAGAATATCTATGGTGAAAGGGAGCAACCTGGAGGGGCAGCACTATATGCAGCTATAGCTGCAAAAACATTGTATGAAGATGTTGGGATAATATCTGCAATAGGGAGAGACTACAAGTATAAGGATATACTGAAAATATTCAGTAATAGGGTTATAAAGGAGGTTAAAGTTCCATCAACATACTTCGAAATAAACTATGATGAGAAATGGAATGCAAATTATGTAAAGGCGAGGATAGGTGCTGGAAGATATGTTAAAGCTGAAACTATACCAGTAAACTGGATGACTAGGAAAACCCTATTCCACATTGCACCAATGACTCCAAGCAAAGTTGAAAGGATAATTGACAAGATTAAGAGGTATACCCCAAAATCAATGATATCAGTAAATAGTTGGGATGGATATATGAAGGATGGAAAGCAAAGGAAGCATTTAATCAGCATAATGGGGAAAGTTGACATAATGGTTTTGAATGAATCTGAGGCAAAACTCCTCGCAAGAACAGACACATTAACCCAAGCATTAAATCTATTGAAATGCAAAATGCTTGTGGTAACTTTAGGGTCACTTGGAGCTATAGTGAAGATAAATGGGGAAAGCATAATGATACCAGCACTGACAGGCATGAACCTAAGGATAATGGATACAACTGGAGCTGGGGATACATGGTGTGGAGCATTCCTAGCAGCATACAAGATCACTGGAGATGTAACGAAATCAACAATTACAGCATCATTAATAGCCACAATAAAATGTACTGGATGGGGGTTTGAGGAATTATTGAAATTGAAGTTTCACTCAATAGATGATGTTGCAAAATACGTGTTAAAGCTTAAGGAGAAACCTAAACAGAGGAGTTTAATTGAATACTTCAAGAGGAGTTAAGATTTAAGCTTCCCATAAATACGCCAAAGCTCATCAACAACAGGCTCAGAAACATCCAAAACAGATCCATCACCCTTAACTAGCTTCCAACCAAACTCTCTACAGGTAAATCTCCCAATAATTGAAGCCTTAATCCCATTATCCATCAAAACATTAACAATGGATTCAGCGTAATCTGGTTTAGCTGAAATTAAAAGTGCACCGGAACTTATGGTTTTCAAAGGATCCACATCAAGAGCTTCACATATAATTTTAGTTTCCTCATTAACTATGACTTTATCCTCATATAATATGAAGCCTAGAGAGGAGGCTTGGGCCATCTCTTGAACACCACCAAGAACCCCTCCCTCCGTTGGATCATGCATGGAATTAACTCCACCAACACTCATAGCCAACTGTGCATCTTTCAAAACACTGAGCAAATGGATGTAGTTCAAAGCCCTATCAATGACATCTTTTGAAACTTTACCTATGAGTAGATCGTAGAATTCATTGGCAAATATGAATGTCCCCTCAATACATGCACCCTTACTCAAAATTATTAGGTCACCAGGTTTTGCACCACCAGTAGTCACAACCCTCCCCTTTAAAGCTTCACCAAAAGCTGTGGATATGAGTATTGGCCTATCAAGTTTAGGGGTAACCTCAGTATGACCACACACAATCATAACGCCAAGCCTTTTAGCAGCATCATCAATCTCCCTAGTTATGGAGTCAAGTAGATTTTCATCGAATTGTTCTGGTAGAAGTATGACCATGGAAACCCATTTAGGAATAGCCCCCCTAACAGCCACATCATTGGTGCTAACGCAAATTGAAAGCCAACCAATATGCTTAGATGCTCCAGTAATGGGATCCGAATGAACCACCAAAACCTTATCCCCAAAATCAATTATAGCCGCATCTTCACCAATAGATGGCTTAACCAAAACCCTCTCATCAATAACGCCAATCCTACCAAAAACATACTTCTCAAGAAGACTTGGTGGAACTTTCCCAAGATAACCCAAATTCAACCACCAACCATAATACCACGTCTACCAATACCAACACATATCATAGAGGAAACTATTAAACCTATAAGCATCTGCATAAAATTGAATGGAACCTCAACCAATGCAGCCCAACCATAAGATAAAACATAAAACTCGTAGAGGAAGTAGCCTAAAATCATGATTGATCCCCCAACCAGACAAGATAAAGCCATGTAAAGATAACGTAAATCAACCTTAACATAAACGTAAATGAAGATTATGAGTAGAAGAATTGATGAAAAAATCCAAAATATACTTGGAATACCAACATTCACAGTCCCATAACCTAGAATGGGGAATCCAAAGGAGAATTCAGACGATCCGGAATAGTAATTTAATCCCACATATAGGAGGGAGGAGAATAGGATTATTGCAATTATTGATGATGAAACCAAACCAGTAAAGTTACGTTTAAACCTTAATCTATTAAGAAGTGAATATACGAGGCCAACGGCAAACCCCTCCAAACCCTTAATAATTAATGTTCCGGGGGCATACCAAAAGTATCCTAGAAGAATATCAGCCATAGCTGACCCTAACCCTCCAGCAAAAGCTCCAACAATTGGACCGAAAAGGATAGCTGAAACATAAACTCCAATTTCACCAAAATTGAAGTATCCATGAGTCTCATAAATGTACAGTTGAAACATCGACGTCAATATACAAGTTAATGCAGCCATAAACCCAATAGTTGAAACACGCTTAGCCAAAGACATAACCATACACTCATAAATGGATTATCCTATATGTATATAAAGGTTAAACTAAATATAGGCCTATATATTCAGAAAGCTCAAACACTAAGAATTGAAAGCTTTATAAATTCAACCCACCATAAATTTATAGTAAAGCGCATTAAAGAGTGATTAATATGAGTAAATGCGGAAAGAAGAAAAAGAAGGAAGAGGAAAAGAAGAAGTAGGGTATGGCCATCGTTGAAGACCAAAATAAACTCTAAACTTTTTTCCCTCTCCAAAGCTTACCAATCGGATAGAAGTCATCTGGAACATTATGGTATTCAAGTATCGTTAAATCTGCCGGTCCCAATCCAGGTGAATCGATGGGGTAATCGAGGGCTACAACACTATCCCAGAAAGCTCTATGATGAATTCTATCCTTCAAAACAATGATATCCTTCAATCTAGGCTCAATGCCAAGAGCTTTAAACCCTTGATCATCCATTGGTGCTCTAAGCCTCTTGGATATTATTACATGTCTACCTTCACCCATATCTATCAGTGCAACTAAGTCTTCATGAACCCGTCTACCCCGACCCATGGGTCCAACCAATGTATACTCGATGGGACCTATGAATTCAAGTTTACCGCTAATTTCAACGGGTTCACCGGAAATTGGGTGAGCCCACCCTCCAATCTTAATTTTAACGTGATCTCCAATTTTCGCATTATTCTTTAACCATTCCAAAGCTTTGGGGTCAGCTATACCGCCAATAACGAAGTTTTTAGCCCCTTGAGAAATCAATTCCCTCAAAACATGAGTTCCATCACCAATTCTATCGCTATGTTCAGCTATGAGTATGGGTTTAACGCCACTATTCACAAGCCTTAAAACTTCAGCAACCCCCTCCCTAGGCTTGGGTATGGGCTTCGTAAACTCGTGACGTAAACTCCATATGAGATCTGAAATATCTTGAGCAGCCCTCTCAGCTAAATCCCTATCACCATTAGTTACAACGAAAACTGAAGCTCCTATATCTGGAACGTCAGCATAAGCATAACCGGCAGCCACAGATGCACAGTAAACCCCCTTAGCTTCCCACTCCCTACAACGATCATAAACGAGCTTCATGGGAGGACGATCTGTCGCCTGATATATACTTGCAGTTACAAGTTTAGGTTTACGGAAAGCCATAACTGGTTTGAATTCACCTCTAATGGTTTTAACCATACATCTAGCTGCAATGATACCTATATCCTCAGAATCCACATGTGGATATGTTTTGAGAATGAAAACTGCATCAGCAACCTCAGCCAATTCATGATCTTCATTGGCATGTAAATCCAATGTAACCATTATTGGTATACTCCCCACAACACTCCTAACACGCCTAACAATCTCAGCTTCAGGTTTCGGAACCCCCTCCACAGCCATAGCCCCATGAAGCGCCAATAGAACACCATCAAATGGACCTGAACTTTTAAGGCCATCCAAAATTTCACCCACAATCCTATCAAAAGCATCTAGCGTTATCCATCCACTATAACCAGTTGCACTCGTCTGACCTGCAACCAATATCCCAACAAGCTCAGCTCCCTCCTCCTCAGCAACCTTCATGAAACCACGAATATAATTTGGATGCGTCTTAGCATGCTCAAATATGGCATTACCCCTAACAATGAAATCCTTGAACATATCATAAGTGGTTTTAACTGGAACAAAAGTGCATGTTTCATGTGAGAAACTTGCCACAGCAATCCTCAAAGAGAATCACCAAAACTATTTGGAAAACCATGTAATTAAAGGTTTGGATTCACAGGTAAATTGAACAGTAAACTTATCTAAAACGCCCATATAAATTGATTTGTATGATTAAAGTAATAAATGTTAAGAGTAGGGGGAGAGTTGAATTCATAGACATAACAGATATAATCAATAATGCAATTAAGGGGGATGTTGAGGAGGGGGTTTGCCACATATACTCACCACACACCACAGCTGGATTAACAATAAATGAAGGTTACGATGAAAACGTCGCAAGAGACATAATTGAATCACTCAATAAGATCGTCCCAGAAGATTGGCAGTACAAGCATATGGAGGGGAATGCAACGGCACACATAAAAACCAGCTTAATAGGATCATCACTCCTAATACCAATAAGTAATGGTAAACTTATGCTTGGGAGATGGCAGAGGATATTCCTATGCGAATTTGATGGACCTAGAGAGAGGAACATATACTTGACAATAATACCAGTAAAAAGCAAGGATCATTGAAGATTCATGCTTCACTCTTCAAACCTAGAAGCGTAACTAGTAGTATTAAGGCTAACCCCTCTGAAGCTAAACTTAAAACTATAATGCCAAAACTAAAGGTTTCAAGTAGGTAGGCCATAACCATAGTTCCAATCATCCATGAAACCCCTGAAAGGAATGAGTATATGCCGTAAGCGTAAGCTCTACTCTCAGCGCCAACCAAATCAGCCACAGCAGCCCTCATAATAGTTTCATATGCACCCATAAAAATACCCCAAAGGGATGCCGCCAATACGTATGTGAATATATTGTTGCTTAAAATCATTGCAGGTATCAGTAATGCAGCTACTGGAGCCACTGAAATAACCTTCAAACCATACCTATCATAAGCTAAACCCATGGGTAAAGCCACAATGGCATCCACACCCATAGCCAAAGTATATAGTAGAGCAATATAGTAGTCTGGTATTATGCCAACATCCCTAAAGTAATATGATATTATACTCCTCCACTGCATAAAACCAAACATCATAAGTGATGAGGATATAGCGTAAATCCAGAAAACCCTACCCAAAACACTCTTACCACCAGACCCCCCACCAGCAGCTTCAACCTTTGGGTATAATGCAGCTGCAATGGATAAGCATATTAGGGAGAGGATGACTGGTATCGTTAAAATTGAGAATGCATAACTATAATTGTTATTTGAAACGTATAAGGCGTAGCCAACACATAAAGGCCCTATGATAGCTCCAGTTTGATCCATAACCTCATGTAAGCCAAACCCCTTCCCCCTACCCATCCCCTTAGTAACTTCAGACAATATTACATCCCTAACAGGCCCCCTCAACCCCTTACCAATCCTCTCAACAAAAACAAGTAGGATAACAAGTTCAGGTCTACCAGCCAATGCAAGTAGGGGCATGGAGAAGTTTGCAACATAACCAATGAATACTAAGCCCCAGTAAACAATGCTGGATGCAGATCTAGATGCCACCCAACCTCCAACCAAACGGGAAAAATAGCTCAGGAAGTCTGGAACACTTAACAGGCCTGTTAATAAAGCTGAAGCTCCCAAAAGCTCCATATAAGAACCAGTAACAGAACCACCACCCTCATAAGCCATATCAGCAAACAATGAAACCATACCAAGCATGAGGAAGACAATGAGTAAACGCTTCTCCAAAACAAACACCCAAAATGCTAAACAATAGTGGGGAGTATACTGGTATATAAGGGTTGCTTAAACAAAATTGAAAAGACTCCTTCTTAATTCGCATTCCTCCATTTAATATTGGCATACAACAAATTTAATTCATAGCTAACTTGAAAACCTCTAAACAACCAATTATGGCTAATTTTTGATAAAATTCTTAGTTAAACAGCCTTAAATGACGCTTAAACCATATTAATGTAGGTGTAGGGGTGGAGATTGTTGAGCATTGATTTAGAATCTCTAAGTGACGTGTTAAAACACCCAATTAGGCGCAAAATAATCCTCACACTCTTTGAAAGGGGGAATTTATCCTACGTTGATCTCATGAACCTAATAGAAGTTTCCAGCACTGGAAAGCTTAATTACCACCTGAAAATCTTAGGCGATCTAATCGGGAAAGACCAGAATGGACGTTATACTTTAATGGAAAAGGGGCTGATGATAGCTCAGCTCCTTCAAAAGTTTCCAGAGAGGAAACCTCAACCAACAACTTTATCCATGGCGGATGCAACGGTAATCGGTTTCATAGGCATGGCTTTAACGCTAGCTAACCCTACCTTCTGGACCTTTGCGATTGCGGCATTGTTGAAGTTGAATTTAGAGTTGGATTCCTCCACATTCCCAATAATTGGATTTTTAACCATAGCGTATGCCTTAATAGTTCCTGGAGCAGTTATATGGCTATTAACTGTTAAGCGCACAAACTCCCATAATATATATGACTTAATGAAGCCACCTATGATGACATTCGCCCTTCTCATAGCTCTCCTAGCAATAATGCTTCTCATGAAAGCAGACTTAATGATAACAATTAAAAGTCCAGCAATTCAAGGTCACTGGTCCGTCATGCAGATAAGCCTACGAACATTAACACTCCTTGGCTTAATATTCCCATTCATTGGAGTCATCATCGCTGAATTAATAAGCAGATTTAGGAAAGTTGTGAAAATGCTTTAACATCACTCTCCTAAACTATAGGGGGAGAGTTTGAGAAATCATTACTAAACCTAAAATGATAAATATTATGGAGGATAATATCCTCAAGTACCTCATAGGTATAAATCTTAAAATTTTGGATCCAACAATCACACTTAAACTTGTTATAATTGAGAATGCAAGCATAACACCAATAAGGACTAGTGTTGGATTATTGAAGGATGCTGCTAAGAGTATTGAGGACAATTGCGTTTTATCACCCAACTCCATAAGTGAAATTAGTGTGAAAGTTTTTAGGAATGATGCTTTAACATCATTAAATTCACATGAAGAATCGTTTGAACTTCTAAGCGAGAGTAAACCGAAAATTATGAAGGTTAAGCCAGCAACTATTCCAATTACAGGTTTTGGAAGAATGCTTAAAATGCTCCCACCTAGAAATGCACTTAAACCATCAACAATGAAGAATGCAAGCATAGCCCCAGAGAAGACCGAGATGAAAGAAGATTTTGAAGCAAGAATCATTGTACAAATATGCGTCTTATCACCCAACTCAGCTAATAGGATAACAGTGAAAGATGCGATGAGGGGAGCTAAATCAATATACATAAACTTCGAATAGAACAAATTTATGTTAAAATAAAAAGGTTGCTAATCCATAGACCCGCATGGAAGTGAGGGTATGCTTTAATAATCCACAGTCAATAGTATTAATTGTGAATTTATGGTTAAAATCCTAGTACTCTACTATTCAAGGAGCGGGAACACTGAAACCTTAGCAAAAGCAGTGGCTGAAGGAGCTAGAAGTGTGGAGGGTGTAAATGTGGAATTGAAAAGGGTTGATTATGCAACAGTTGAAGATATGATATCATGTGATGGAGTGGCTGTGGGATCCCCAAACTACTTTGGATACATGGCTGGGATAATGAAAGACTACTTCGATAAAGCGTGGAGTGTTAGAGATAAGCTTGCTGGAAAACCATACGTTGCATTCACATGTGGAGGAGGATCTAGAACTACAGCATTACAAAGCATTGAAACCGTTTTAAATGCATTTAAAATGGAGAAGGTTGCTGAGGGAGTTGCATGGGGACTTAGAGATCACGGTCCTCCATCAGAGAAGGATTTAACACCATTAAGGAAGCTTGGAGAAACATTGGCAAAGGAAGTATTGAAGAGAAAGGTGGAGACACCGAAGGAGTAGCTAAACATAAAATTACCCCCCCAATTTTTCCATGATGGATACATTTAAGTTACGTTTAAACATAGCAAATTTACATGGAAATCTGTAAGGAAGATTTGGATGAAATTAAGAGGAGGATCATGGAGTTTATAAGTGTTAGGAGTATTGTTGGAGAAGAATTTGAAGGAGCCAAATATCTAACTGAATTAATGAGGGATTGGAGTTTCAAACCAGAACTCCAGAAGGTTGAGGAGAATAGGTACAATGTGATATGTAGAGTAAGGTTGGGGGATGTGGGGAGGAGGCTTCTATTAAATGGACACATGGATACAGTTCCACCATCAATAGATTGGAATGTAGATCCATTAAAACCATTCATCGATGATGATAGACTCTACGGTTTAGGGGCAATAGATATGAAGTCTGGACTCATAACCCTCCTATACAGCCTAAAGAAATTCATTGAAGAGAATGAGGGGGAGGTGAATGGTGAAATAATATATTCTGCAGTTGTAGATGAGGAGGGGTATTCGAAGGGGGCTAAAAAGTTAGTTTCAGAATTGGATTATGATGCAGCAATAATAGGGGAACCATATGATGGAATTGATAGTAGCGTAGTCATTGGGGAGACTGGCAAGATACTGTTAAGCATAGAATGTATTGGGAAGGCTGCACATGCATTTAGACCATGGATTGGAGTGAACGCCATAGAAGAAGCATCAAAACTAATATTAAAAATAGTTGAGGAGGGGACATTTGAAGATGAAAGGTTTGGAAGACTTCAACCAACAACCTTAAAAATTGAGGGGGGATACAAAATCTACAACGTAACATTACCGGAAAGATGCATATTCGAAGTAAACATTCTAACAAAACCAGAACAAACAGATGAATACTTCATAAATTGGATCAACGAATTAGCAAAGAAGATTGACTTGAAGGGTGGCGTATCCGTGAAGATTAAAGAGCCAAGATACTATGGATACATTACAAATGAAAATAGCATGATAGTAAAAGCATTTAAAAGGGCATTTGAAGAGGAATATGGATTTAAACCCAAAATTGGATTCAAAGCCACCATAACTGATGGAAATATAATTGCAATGAAAGGTGTGAAGCCACTAATAGTTTATGGTTTAAGAGGGGGGAATGCCCATATGGCCAACGAATACCTAGAATTAAAATCAATAGAGAAAACATGCAAAGTATACATTAAAACCATGAAAAACTACCTAAAAACAGAGGAGGAGTAATGTTGAAATGCTATTAATAGTGGATATACTGTTTTGGGGGTGAAGCCTAAATGATAATAGTTGAATTCAGCATAATACCCATAGGCGTTGGAACAGGGTTAAGTGGGTATGTTGCAGAGGCAATAAAGGTGTTGGATAAGAGGAAGGTTAAATATCAATTGACAGCCATGGGAACAATATTTGAAGCAAAGGATCTTAAGGAAGCATTTGAAATAATTATGGAAGCCCATGAAGCTGTAATTAAAGCTGGAGCCATGAGAGTGATAACAAACATAAAGTTGGATGATAGGAGAGATAAGGAGGAATCCATGGAGAGGAAGGTTAAAGCAGTCATGGAAAAGTTAAGGTGAAATGATTGTATAAGGCAAAGGTGGATTTACACATACACTCAAACAACTCAATAGACAGCAAATTAACAATAGAAGATATACTGGAATACTACGAGTACAATGGCTTCAAAGCAATAGCCATAACAGACCACGATGAATTCAAAGGATCCATAATAGCCAACAAGATTAGTGTTGAAAAGGGGTTAAATTTGAAAGTATTATTTGGAGCTGAAATAGAGACAGCCATTGGAGAAGTAATACTAATAACCACAACACCGCCACCAAGAAAGATGCCAAAAAGTATAGGTGAAATAATTGACACAGCCAAAGACTACCATGGATTAACAATAGCACCACACCCATACGCACAAGATAGGAGAGGATTAGGAGACAATCTAATAAATGGAGAAGCAAGAGGGGTAGATGTCATAGAAGTTTGGAATGGTAAAACAGGTAGGGAGTGGAATGAAATGGCATTAAACACAGCGAAAATCCTAGGGAAACCTGGAATAGCCAACAGCGACGCCCACAATAAAGAAGACCTCGGAATAGCATACACAATAATAGAAGTAAATGAAATTGAACCATATGAAATCATAAAATCACTGAAAAACAATAGGATACTAAGGATAATTAGAGGAGGAGATTAAATGGGAATAGTGGAAGACATCTTAAACGGACTAGAAGTTCTAGGACCATATGGAGTATTCATAGGGGTAGTGATAGAAAACATTATAACCATAATACCATCAGCATTAATACCACTAATGGCTGGAGCCACAATAATACCTAAAGAATTAAACCCAACACAAGCAATACTATCAATAGCAATAAACATAGGGTTAATTGGAGCCATAGCATCAACACTAATCAACACACCATACTACGCAATAGGATACATCAGCGGTAAAAGAATCATAGATAAATATGGAAGATACATTGGAACATCATGGGATGAAGTGGAGAAATATAAACTCAAAATAGAGGGTGGGAAATTTGAAGATATAACCATCGTAGCATTAAGAATTATACCAATAATACCAATATCACCAATATCAATAGCCCTAGGAGCAATAAGATACAACATAAAGAAGTTCATAACACTAACAATAATTGGAACAATACCAAGATACATAACCATCGGAATAATAGGGTGGGCTTCAAGAGAAATAATATGGACAATAGCAAAAACAATAGACACCATGGAAAACATCGTGATCGCTGGAATGATAATTGGAATAATAGCATACATAATAAAGAAGAGGAGAGGAATTCAATTGAAAACAACAAACAAGCAAAAATAATTTATGTTCTTAAAATTATTGCCCAAGCAGGAATCTGATAGCAAGCGTTTAAAGTCCTCGATACTTCAACTCTATATATGTTTATTGTGCAACCTTCAACGCCATAAACTTCTACATGTGCACATATTGCATGAGCACTCTTAAAAACTAAATTTACATCCAGAGGTACGTTTAAAACTTGTGGAAAATCTAGATATTTGATGGAAATATACTTAATGAATTTTGATATTGGTATAGCTAACTCTTGCCAATCTAAATACAGTATAGTTGCAATACTATTCAATCCTTTGCCAGTAGCGGTTTTTAGAAGTACTTGGTTTCCTTCAATGTCATCTTCACCTATAACTTTGTCTAGAGTGTCAGGCCAATAGTAAGCTATATATACTCTATGTTCTCGATAAACCTCTCCATCAGCTGGATAATCATACTCCCAACACTCATAATTAATTGCAGCTAAACATGATACATATCCTGTACTACTCTGACCCACATTAAATACAAGTGCCTTTTCAATTTGTGAGGTTACCCAACTTATCTCTGCACCTATACTCCATGTTACAGTAATAGAGTTGTCTATAACTTTGGTTACTGAATATGTGCATTTAAATGCAACCTCTCTATATTGTTCAACAAGATAACCGCAGCTTGCCTTCGTGTTTTGGTCCGTAGATACTTTGAAGAATGTTTCCCTCATTGTCTTCTGCGCACTATATATTAATTTCGCCCATGGTGATACTTGTTGAATATTGGTTGATACCATTTTAGCATAACCCTCCACCTTTGTTATTGGGTGTCTTAATTCTAGATTTACACGGGTGATTATTGGCCCTGATGTCGTTAATGGTAGTTTTGTTGACGCTGAGCCGAAATACACTGTATTATTATATACACCCATCGATGTTATGTATAGTCCTGGATTTATTATGAAGCTCCTCTTCTCAGCCTGATTCCAATCAATTATCGGCTTTATTACGTCTTTTACAGATAGATGGAAGACTGCAATTCCATATACATTTGTACATGTCGTCGCCACCAACTTAGTGCCATTTGGAAAAACTGCATATACATATACGTTTGCTCCTGGAATTGTGTTTCCATCCTTTAATACGGTTACTGTTAAGTGTATTCTATCAAGCTCCAATGAAACAACATACACACCTCCAAACAATGCAAAAACAAATAGTAGCAATATCATTGTAAGTTTTAAACGTGATTTAATGATGGACATTCGAGATCAAAATAAATTTTAAAATTCAAATATATATATCGCGCTACAGAATTTGAGGCATAATTATTTAAGTAGTGTTAATGTAAGAGTTATGTTTGGTTGTGATATTTATGGTTAAGGTTAAGATGGATGAAATGAGTTGGGTTGAAGTTAAGGAGGCTTTAGATAATGGTTTTGATACAGTAATAGTTCCTGTGGGGTCAATAGAGCAGCATGGACCACACCTACCACTTGGAACGGATACATTTATTGGTGAAGCTTTGAGTGTTATGATTGCTGAGAAGCTTGGTAAAACCCTTGTAACCCCTCCAATAACCCCTGGATGCTCACAGCATCATATGGGATTCCCAGGAACATTAACTTTAAAACCAGAGACATTAATGCAAGTGATTAGGGATGTGTGTAAATGTCTAATTAGGCATGGATTTAAGAATATAATTCTGCTCCCCACACATGGTGGAAACTTTGCGCCAATAGAAACCTTAATAATGGAGCTTGCCATGGAACATAAAGATGTAAAGATAATCTCACCACTAAAACTTGAAGAGCTAATTAAGGTTATGAATGATGTTATGGCAGAGTATGGAGTGACATTTAAGGAAGCTGGAGTTCATGCTGGAGCTGCAGAAACATCAGCAATGCTACACATAAATGGGGGTCTCGTGAAAATGGATAGAGCTGTCGAAGGATTCACTGGAGAATATACGATATCACAATTATACTCCTACGGCGTCAAAGCGATAAGCAACACTGGAGTTCTAGGAAACCCGAGAAAGGCAAGTGCAGATGCTGGCAGGAAGATGATGGAGAAACTCGCAGAATATTACGTGGAGAATATTAAGAGGGAATTAAAGATTTAACATTCCTCCACAACCATCATCAATAATGCAATATTTTATTTAAGATTCAATTACGTGGAAATTTTCAGTCTACCAAAAGTTCTTGCAGTATAAATTGCGTGGAGGTCCATTGAGTCTAATACTTCAAGGTACATTTTCCTCTCCCAAATTTTCCTAACATCCTCATTCTCCGCATAGATCACTGCACCCTCCCTCAAAACTCTAGCTTTCAACATCGTATCAGCAATATTTAATGCAACAACATCCACTCTGTCAGCTGGAACCTTCAAAGCATCCGCAATATCCAATGCAAGTTCAATTTCATCCATTACAGTCACCTCAGACCTATCCATTAACACAGCTATATCATAATCACTATCAGGTCTACCGAAACCCCTCGCACGACTACCAAACAAGTATGCTAAAACAACATTATGCTTCCTAAAAACCCCCTCCAATAAATTGGCTACATGTTTAACGTTAGATTCATCTACTGGATCTATACCCTTACTCTCTAAAATCCCTTCTAGCTTCCTAACAACTCCCTCAGTTTTTGGGAGAATTTCCATTACAATCCTATCTAAATCCATTGTGGAAAGCCTGCGATAAGCATGTGCAATAACGTTCCTTGTGACAGCAATCAACCTCAAATCCTCTGATACACATTCATCAATTAACTTCATATCACATAAAACCTTCCCCAACTCAGCATATGAACTAGGCTTCCTCAATCCAAGATCAACTATAACCATAGCCACAGCATCCAAAACATTCTGTAATGAAGCATAAATCTCCCACCTAAGCGCAGCCAACTCAACATCATTCCTCGGAGGATTAAGACCCCTAGCTCTATTCAAAGAATTCAACGCTTCAACAAGAATAGACTTAATTTCCATACTAACCACAATTAATGGAAACCAGTTACTTAATAAAGGTTTTCCAATAGAGACATTACGATTAAATGTTAATTGGTGGAAAATTGCAGAGAAGCTTACAAAATGCTACGTAAATATTTAAACGCTATCAATACGTCCAACTTTGAAAATAGACTTCAAGAGAAGCCAGGAAACTATCACCATAGCCAATGATGACACAATGACAATTCACGATAACTAGGGCGAATTCACTCACTTAAATATGATTTACAATCTTCATCTTATACTATTAATAAAATAAAAAAGGAATTTTTATTAATAGTATAAACTTTTATGTTCTCAAAATTATCGCCCAAGCAGGTAATTGATACCAAGCATTTGTTGTTCTCCAAACTTGGATTCTGTAAATGTATATGGTGTAACCCTCAATGCCAGCGATATTTACCAAAGCATTAATGGCAGTAGCACTTTTAAGAATTAAATCTACGTCTATTGGGACCGCTAAGGCTTTTGGAAATGTTGGAGCTGCGAGAAGCTTAATGAATTTAGTTACAGGTATAGCGAATTCTAAGCTGACATCCCAATGTAAGAATACTCCATATACGTATTTATCTAATCCTTCGCCAGTAGCGGTGTCTAAAAGCACTTGGTTTCCTTCAATGTCATCTTCACCTATAACTTTGTCTAGAGTGTCAGGCCAATAGTAAGCTATATATACTCTATGTTCTCGATAAACCTCTCCATCAGCTGGATAATCATACTCCCAACACTCATAATTAATTGCAACAAGGGATGATAGATATCCAGTACCACTCGGATTTACTTCAAAATAGAAATACTTCCCAATCTGTGAAGTTACCCAACTTATCTCAGCCCCTATAGTCCATTTAATTACCACCGAATCATCTATTTTCTGAGTTACCGAGTATGTACATTTAAACGACACTTCTTCATTCTGGCTAACTTTATATGTACACCCTGCTTTAGTATTTTGGTCTGTAGATACTTTGAAAAATGTTTCCCTCATCGCGCTCTGCGCACTGTATATCAATCTAGCCCATGGTGGTGCCTGTTGCTGGACGTCAGTTGAAACAGTATTTATTTTGCTTTCCACCCTCTTTATTGGATGTTTTAGGTTTAGGTTTATGTTTGTTGTTATTGGTCCTGTTAGTGTTAGTGGTAGTTTTGTTGATGCTGAGCCGAAGAATATTGTGTTATTGTAGACTCCTATGGATGTTATGTATAGTCCTGGATTTATTGTGAAGCTCCTCTTCTCAGCCTGATTCCAATCAATTATTGGCTTTATTATGTTCTTTATTGATAGTTGGAATGCTGCGATTCCATATTGGTTTGTGCATGCAGTTGCTATGAGTCTGGTACCGTTTGGAGCTGAAGCGAATACGTATACGTTTGCTCCTGGAATTGTGTTTCCATCCTTTAATACGGTTACTGTTAAGTGTATTCTATCAAGCTCCAATGAAACAACATACACGCCTCCAAACAATGCAACGATAAATAGCGATATTATAGTGATAGTTTTTAGATTAGATTTGGCGATAAACATATGAAATCAAGATAAATTTTAAAATTCAAATATATATATATCGTTTCAAGATTATGTTATCGTTTGATGTTTTATTGTGGTGTTTGTGGTGTGTAGTGGTTTTGTGTGTATGGGTGTGGATTTGGCTAGTATGGAGTCTAGGGAGACTGGAATATGTATATTGAGGGGGGTATATGTTAAGACTATGACTGTTCATGGTGATGGGGAGATTTTGAATTTAGCGTTGTTGGAGAAGCCGCATGTGATCGCAATTGATGCTCCATTATCGTTGCCTAAGGGGAAGACTTTGGATTCGAGGGGTTGTGTTAGGGAGTGTGATAGAGAGCTTTTGAGGATGGGTATAAGGTTTTTCCCATTAAACTTTAAGTGGATGAGGCAGTTGACTATGAGGGGGATGAAGCTTAGGGCTGAATTGACTGGTATGGGGTTTAGGGTTATAGAGACTTATCCTGGTGGTGCTCAGCAGATACTTGGAATTCCAAGGGTTAAGAGGGGGAGGGAGGAGTTGAGGAGGAAGCTTGTGGAAATGTTCAATTTGAGTGGGGATATTTTGGAGAGGAGGTTGAGTCCACATGAATTGGATGCTGTGACATGCGCTATTGTTGGGAAGTTGTATTTGGAGGGGGAGTATATAGCTATAGGGGATCCGAGTGAAATGCTAATGATACTGCCGAAGCCGAGATAGGCATTCATTTGATTAATCCAAGTTTCCTTCCAATATCAAGTTTAACCTTATCTCTCCCAGAATCACTCCTCAAAACTCCACTATCAATTCTAATAATCTCGAAACCTAAACTCTTGAACCATGCATCTCTACGTCTATCCTTCTCCTTAGCTTCTTTGAAGTATGAATGCCATATTCCACCATCAATTTCAATTATTAGATTCCATTTTGGTAGGTAGAAGTCAACCCAGTAATACCTCCCCCTATCATTCTTAAACCTATAATTATGGAAGAAGTCTTTATTCTTCTCTAATCCAAAGCTTAATAGTATATTTTCAAATGCCAACTCCTCTTGAGTATATTTTCCAGCTTTAACATACCTTTCAACAACACTCTTTGCGAATAAGCTGAATGTCCTCTTCCTACCATCAACATGGGACATTTAAATTCACCCTAAAAAAGGGGTTAAAGGTTTGGTCTGGAGTTTACTTACTTGCCCTTCTCTTTCTAATAACCTTTCCACTTAATGCTCCAGTATGCATCCCCCTATCCAAAACTATTTCCCCATTAACTATGACGTATTCAATGCCATCCGGTGGAACTCTTGGTTCAAGGTATGTTCCGCGGTAACCAATCCTATTCAGATCGAATATGGTTATGTCAGCCCATGCACCAACCTTCAATACACCCCTATCATTAATCTTCATCCTCTCAGCAGGTTTTGAGGTTATCTTCATTATAGCCTCCTCAAGGGATAAAACACCCTTCTCCCTAACGAATTTAGCTATAAACATTGGGAATGCTCCATAAGTGTTTGGGTGTGGCAGGTAGTATGGTGGGGTTTTGGCTTCCCACTTGAAATCCAATGCAAATATGTCTGCTCCAACCATGGCTCTTGGATGCTTAAAGAATACCTCTAAACTCTCTTCACCAGCATATGTGTATTTTGGCTCATATAATGTTTCAGGGTCCTCCAAAACCATATCCATTAGCACGTCAACTGGATCTGCACCCTTAGATGAAGCTATCTCCCCCAAAGTTTTACCCAAATATTCTGGATTCTTACATTTCCTAATCACTATGTTATCCATCCAGTATGGATCTAGGTTTGGGTTAACAGTATACCATTTACCACCATAAATTGCATCTTTAATATCCCTTCTATAATCTTCGCATTTGAGATTCTCGATTAAGCGTTCAATTCCACCAGACTCTCTAATCCATGGGGATAGTAATGCAATTAGCTTTGGCATTGAGAAAACTCCACCAGTAATGTTTGGTATTACATCGAAGGATACATCCACACCCCTCTTAATAGCTTCATCAACATAATCCAATGTGGTTTCAGCCATAGCCCTCCTCAAACGTTCCGGTGGAGGTGGATAAGCCACAAACCCATAGGATATATGCGATATCTGAACTGGAACACCAGTCTTCTCAGATATCTCAATTGCCTCAACTATCCCCCTAATCTTCTCAGGAGGTTTAGTCTCCCTCCTAGTTTCAGTTCTAATCCCAGTCCTCCTCCAATGCGTAGCATAAATTCCACCATATTCCCTAACAACTTTTACAAGTTCAATTATCTCATTGGTATCAGCATAGAATCCAGGGGCATAATCCAATCCAGTGGACATCCCATGAGCACCGGAATCTAAAGCCTCCCTCAAATAATTCTTCATCTCCTCAATCTCCTTATCAGATGCCCTCCTCTTATGATCTTCACCCATAACTGCAGCTCTAATGGAGCCATGCCCAACGAGTGGAATATAGTTTATTGATGAACCTCTCCCCTCAACTTTACAGAGGAAATCATTAAAGCTTCTCCAGTCAATTGTGAATCCAAACTTCTCCCTAAGCTTCTCATTAACCTTATCTATTGGATGCATGAGTGGAGCATAATACTTGTATGGCTTCAATTCATGCCACCAATCCATCTCCCAAAATGACATAACCCAAAAGTTTCCAACAGGGGCTGGTGAAAAACCACAATTACCACCCACAATGGTTGTTACACCCTGGAAAATGTAATTCTCAGCCTTAGGGTATAGTAGGATGGTTTCATCACCATGACTATGAATATCAATGAATCCAGGGGAAACAATAAGTCCACTGGCATCTATAACCCTCTTAGCATCAACCTTAGGCTTAACATCAGATAAATACACTATCCTGCCACCATCAACGCCCAGAAACCCCTTAAAGGGTTTAGAGCCAAGACCATCAACTATCAAACCATTCTCAATCAATAAATCCCACTCCACAATCGACACCAAAACTATTATAGGTGCGACATCCATTTAAGATTATTCATGAACTATAAGGTTGTCATATTAGAACCAATACATAAAGATGGGGTAGAACTGTTGAAGAAGTATTGTGATGTAATAGAATGCCGAGAAGGGGTCAGCAGAGAAGAATTGAAAAACATAATACAAGATGCAGACATAATAATTTCAAGGGGGTTTATAAAGATAGATGCCGAACTTATTAGATGTGTGAGGAAAGCTAAAGCTATAGTGGTGCATGGAGTTGGAGTAGACCACATAGATTTGAAAGCTGCCGAGGAAGCTGGAATAAAAGTTGTAAATACACCAGAAGCATTAACGGATACTGTAGCAGAATTCACCATTGGAGCACTAATAGCATTATTAAGGAAGATTAAGCAAGCTGATGAAGCTGTAAGGCGTGGAGAATGGAGTAGAAAGTATACGGATCTAGTGGGAGTAGACTTGAAGGGTAAAAATGTTGGAATACTCGGACTTGGGAGGATAGGCTTAGCAGTGGCGAAGAGATTGAAGCCATTCGACGTAAAACTATACTATTACGATAAAATAAGAAAGTACGATGTGGAAGAAGATTTAGGAATAAGATATATGAATTTCAGGGAATTGCTATCCGCATCAGACATAATACTGATACACTTACCATTAACGGAGGAAACATACCACATAATATCGAGGAAAGAGTTTGAATTAATGAAGAATGGAGTATACATTGTAAATATGGGTAGGGGGGCATTAATTGATGAAGCTGAATTGATAAAGCAAATTGAAGCTGGGAAGGTGGCTGGAGCAGCATTAGACGTATTTGAAAGAGAACCACTGCCACCGGAAAGCCCACTAACGAAATATGAAAATGTACTATTAACCCCACATCTAGCTGCAAGTAGTGTGGAAGCATTGAAAAGGCTTTCAATGGATGTAGCTAAGAAAACCCTTGAAATACTTGGAATACCCGTTAACCAAATATAAATGGGAATGACAAAACACAACTTTTTTAAAATGTGAAGGGCAAAATGAGTATTACATGTATGAAAAACCGTTAAAGGGGATAAGAATTTTAGATGTGAGTAGAATTTTAGCGGGTCCATTCTGCACAATGATACTTGGAGATTTAGGGGCTGAAGTGATAAAGGTTGAGGAGCCATTGAAGGGGGATGATACGAGGAGTTGGGGCCCCCCATTCATAGATGGGGAGGCAGCATACTACCTATCGGTAAATAGGAATAAGAAGAGCATAACGGTAAACTTGAAGCACCCAGATGGATTAAAGATAATATATGGGTTAGCTGAGAAGAGCGATGTATTCATTGAAAACTTTAGACCAGGAGTTGCTGAAAGACTCAAAATAGATTATGAGACAATTAGCAAGATAAACCCTAAAATAATTTATTGTTCGATAAGTGGATTTGGGCAAACTGGACCATACAGGGATTACCCAGCATACGACCTACTAATACAAGCAATGTCTGGATTCATGAGCATAACTGGCGAGGAGGGAAGGCCTCCAGTTAGAATAGGAGTTGCATTATTCGATATTGGTGCAGCAATGTATGCAGCAATAGCCATAATAGCAGCACTATATAGGAGGGATAAAACTGGCGTTGGTGAGAGGATAGATATATCATTACTGGATACTGGGGTATCATGGTTAACATATATGGCAATGAACTACTTCGCCACAGGAGTAAACCCCAAGAGGATGGGTTCAGCACACCCAAGCATAGTACCATACCAATGCTTCCAAGATAAAGATGGGAAATGGTTTGCACTAGCAGTGGGTAATGATGATATTTGGAGAAGGATGTGTAAAGCAATTGGAAGAGAAGATTTAATGAATGATAAGAGGTATGCAACAAATCCAGATAGAGTTAGGAATAGAGATGAATTATTGGAGGAACTAAACAGGATATTTAAGGGTAATAGTAGAGATTACTGGATAAAGATATTCATGGAGAATGAAGTTCCATGCGCACCAGTAAATGAAGTTAGCGAAATACTAAGCGACCCACAAATCTTGCATAGGGAAATGGTAGTTGAAGTAAATCATCCAAAAATTGGGAAACTAAAACAACTCGGAATACCAATAAAATATGCTAAAACCACATTAAAAGTTGAGGAGCCACCACCAATGCTAGGTCAACACACAGAAGAAGTGCTAATGAAATTATTGGGGTATAAAAAGGAGGAAATTTTGGAATTAAAGAGGAAGGGGGCTATATAACATTCACCTACGCCTATATATCACAACAATAATTACCATCAATGCCAATAAGGATGCAATTGCAATGTAGATCCAGTATGATGGCGTTTGTGGAGGAACTTCAGCCTTGTAGTAAACAGTTAAACTGATATCGGAATTTAAGGTTATAGTTCTAGTTGAACTGCTAAATCCATCACTCCAACCACTAAAAACATACTTAACCCCACCAACATTAACCTCAGTTGGGAAGCTCAAGGTATAATTTCCAGCAAGGAGGGATTTGGAGAACTTAGTGGTATATGTGGAGCCTGACAATGTAAATTGAACCCCACTAATTGGAGATGAATCAATAGTCAACGTGTATTGCTTTGGCACTGAAACGGTGAATGTACCATTAAAGTATCCCACATTTCCAAGGAAATCCTCGGCTATAAGTGAGTATGAGACGCTTTGAACATTACTTGGAAGACTCAACGTATACGTGTAAAGCAGTGAACTGTAGGAGTAGATTATCTGATCCCTATTAGCAACAATTTTCGGTGGAATATCATTAACACTATACCATGAACTCTTAGAACCATCGGAAAACGTGAATTGATAATTCAAACCAACACGCTTAACACCCACACCGGAATCAGTGGCATTAACATTGAATACCAAGCCACCATCACTCTTAACGACATCAACTGAAATCATTGGTTTAACAGTTTCATTAATAGCTGTGAATGTTATGGAATAAACTGTCTTAGCAGGGATGCTCACCCTAAAGCTAACTATATGCACACCACCAACGCTGGTTACAGAGTAATCTTTTGGAGTTATTGGATAGAATCTATAACTGCTTACAGGTATGGAGCCATCAACAATGAATTCCACAAGTGGATTTATAGTTGCATCTAGATTGTTATAGATCTTTATTGATGAAGATTTTGTGGAACCATCATTCCTGGGAGCGTAATAGTATATTAATGAACCAATTGGGTAGGAGGATGGCGAATTTTGAGGCTCCTTACCTCCAACACTCAAAACGTTAATCTTACCATCACCACTAACATTCACTAACCTATAAGACCAGTAAACACCTGATGGCAAAGACCCTCCAGCTGGAGCATTGGTCTCAAAAATATGCTTACCATTGTAAATGTTGAATTGCTCTCTATGTATATGTCCAGCTAAAACTAAATTAACATTGTACTGCTCCACAAGTCTAAGAAATTCCGATGCAACATTCAAATTACTATCCCAAGTGTAGTATAGGTAGCTCCTTAGAGCATTGATGTTTTGCCAAGAACCACTAACCATGAATCCACCTCCAAAGATTGGGTGATGTATAAGCATGATCTTAACATCATTAATGCCAATCTTCTTCAAAACATTCTCAGCAAATCTAAGTTGATCAATATCAACATAACCTGATTCACGAGTATCCATGGCAATGAAGTGGAAATTCCCAAAACTCAGATTATAGTATAGTGGACCACAATACCTCTGATAGTTTGCAGCATCATCACCTGAATGATCATGATTACCCGGAATAACTAGAATTGGGATTTTAGAGGAACCATTGAATATTATTGACCAAGCATAATTCCAAGCAGAAGCAATTACACCTATATCAACAAAATCCCCTGTAATCACAATTATAGTGGGTCTAATGAGGTTAAGCTCATATATGGCTCTCGCAATAACATCAGCACCATAGGGTAAATGTGTATCGCTCACATGTGCAATCAACAAATACCCTGGATAATTCTTGAAAACATACACACACTTCGGTTGAGTGTAAACGTAACTTGCACCATCAGCAACATATGAAACTCTGAGTGAATACAACCCCTCAAGAGCATTTGAAGGTACTTGCAGATAAAATGTCCAAAGCCCACTACTTGAATTATAAAAGCCATTGAATGATTCAATGTCATATTTAACGTTTACCGTATTATGAGTTATTGAGAAGAGCCATTTCGTTGCAGAGCTTGGAGCTCTAATCACAACCTTAAAGGAGCCATTCAAAACACATAAAGCAGGCCACGATGGGAGGGGATACTTTATGGGGTCTGTTACCACCATAGGCTGGGATATTGTGGCTGATGGAAGTATACATATGGAGAATAGCACAACTATGAGGAGCAAATAAACTCTCCCAAACCTCACATCACCCATAACAATCGGTAATAGATTAGGAGGGAATTAATTTAAAAACGTTAAGTATCATGGTATGGTATAACTATAACCCTATCCCTCGGTATAGCAATCTTAATTGGCTTATTCACATCAATATTCACACTGGAATCAAAGGATGCTATTAACTCACTAGATTTCACTGCAACCCTAACTTCATTACGTGAACCATAAAATGATACATGCTTAACATAACCATCAAAAACATTATCCGAAGCTGATGCCTCAAGCTTAAAACTTTCAGGTCTAAGTATACATGCCACCCTACTACCAACACTGATGTTTAAATCCTCATATGCTGGAACACCCCACAAAACCATATCATCACATTTAACCTCAAGATAGCCATCACTACGATTCTGAACCACACCAATCAGCACAGTACATTTACCAATAAATGATGCAACAAATAAGTCTCTAGGCTTATTATAGATGTCAATTGGTGTTGAAACCTGTAGTATTCTACCATTATTCATAATTGCAATCCTATCCGACAAGGTCAATGCCTCATCTTGATCATGGGTAACATATATCGTCGTTATTTTAAGCCTCCTCTGCAGAGACTTCAATTCACCACGCATCTCAACTCTAAGTTTAGCATCAAGATTGCTTAAAGGCTCATCAAGCAAGAGAACTTTAGGCTCTATGACTAGAGCTCTAGCCAAAGCTACACGTTGCTGCTGACCTCCAGAAAGCTGATGTGGATACCTATCCTCCAAACCAGACAATTTAACAAGCTCTAAAACCTCCTTAACCCTCCTCCTAATTTCATCCTTACCCACCTTCCTAATCTTCAAACCAAATGCTACATTATCAAAAACTGTCATGTGAGGCCATAAAGCATAATTCTGGAAAACCATACCAGTCCCACGGAGATAGGGGGGTGTATTGGTTACATCAACATCATTAAATAGAACTCTACCAGAATCCACACGCTCCAAACCAGCAATGATACGTAAAGTTGTAGTTTTACCACACCCACTTGGACCTAGAATTGTGAAGAATTCCCCCTCAAGTATATCTAAACAAACATTATCAGCCGCAACAACACTACCAAACCTCTTATAAACATTCTCAAGCTTAACCCTAACCATAACAAAATTCACCCCAAACTAAAATCCATAAATCGCAAACCTCTGCTTCAAAGCATAATTGGATATTATTATGGCCAATATTTGAATGGTCATCAGTAATACACATAAAGCTGCACCAATACTAGCCGCACCAACCACAATACTACCATATACAACTTGATTTATATAGAATGTGATAGGCCCCCTATCCCACCTCAAAGCTCCAAGGGTAACACTGGTGCTGGATTCAGACATACAGTAAACAAAAGTCAGAATAGCTCCACCAAAAATATTCATAGATATTAAGGGTATAACAATTCTAAAGAGCGTTTGAAACCTATTAGCACCAAGGTTCATGGCAGCCTCCTCCAATGAAACATGAACTTGCTGCAAACCAGCAAATATACTCCTAGCAGCGAAGGGGAGACGCCTAAATGAGTAAGCTAAAACAAGTAATGGTGCAGGGTCGATTAATGGGTCTAGGGGGGTCCACCTAAATAATGAAGTGAAAAACATGAAATAACCAACTGCAAGGACGATACCTGGAATCGCAACTGGAATTGTGGATAAAATGTCGAGTATTGAAGCTAAAATACCCTTAAACCTAGCAACACAATAAGCTGAAGAAGCACCTATAAATACTGCAATTAAAACGGCAATAGATGAATAAATTACACTATTGGAGATTGCTCTACTAACACTGGGATGCAAAAGCCTATAAAAGTATTCTAAACTAAAGTTCTTAGGGGTAACCCCACTAACAACCCAATCCGTAGAAGCTAAAATCACAGTACCAACTTGAGGCATAGAGCCAACTAAAACCAATACTACGAGAAAAATGTAGACTACAAGTAATCTAAATCCATTAATACGCCTAACCCTAGGATTCCACCTACCACCCCTACTCAATGAAGCATAGGTTTTAAGGGAAACATAACGCTTTATAAACATGAAACCTACAATGGAAATGGACAACAATATTACTGAGAGAGCAGAAGTTTCAGGGGTTATAACACCCCTCATAGCTTCACTAAAAGATTGGAAGATATAATATGACATAACCTTCTTAGCCAAAGGATTACCACTATATCCAATAAACCCAATGGGGGCAGATAGATCCTCCATACTAAATATGAAAGTTATTATCATACCAGCAGTAAGCCCCGGCAAAGCCAATGGGAAAGTTACACGCCTAAAAAGTGAAAACCCCTTAGCACCAAGATTCTCAGCCTGCTCCTCCAAGCTGGGGTCAATATTAAGCAATGAAGCTTGGAAATTCAAGTAAACTATTGGGAAATAGCTTAAACTCTGAGCAATGGAAATACCCACAAGACCATTCAAATCAATCCTATATGGGAGGATATGAAGCAAATCATAGAAAATGTAATTTATCAAACCACTAGTTGGATGAAACAATTTACCCAAAACATATGCATTCACAAATGGGGTGGCAAGCATTGGAACATAAAGTAAAACCCTAAACAAACTCTTACCTGGAAAATCATATCTAGCCAAAATGAAAGCTGAAATTAAACCCATAACCGTAGATAGGATTGTTGTAGCTAATGCAACGATCAAAGTGTTTACTATTATACCATAATCTAAACCCCAAATATACATGGTATCGCCATAAACATTAAATAGATATCCAGTTCTAGGATTGAAGTTAACGAAGTATGTATCACTAAAAATCGAGGTAAACCAGTAAAGTGATGGCTTACCATAATAGAGGAATGATGATGAAAGTAATAGGGATAGGGGGAGTATGAATAGGAATATGAAGAATATTAGTGGAACAAGATACGAAACAAGTAGAAATAAGTCTACGTGTCTACGCCACAAACTATGCATCCAAACCACAATAATTTGTATAAAAATTAGGATATAAGTGGATTTTCATCCACCAACGGCATTGGCAACTTGCTGATATCTAGCTATAGCTGCATTCCTCCATATACTGCAAATATTAGTTCTAAAGTCAACATCTTTCATGTAGGAGTTTATCTTCTGAGCATACTCCATGGTGAATGTGGTTGGCTTATTTGTAAGTGGATCTATGAAAGTCAACTTAGTTGGATTTGCTAAAATATCCACTAACTCCTTAAACTTCTCCTGAGAAATCTTATTGTTAACCTTGGCTTGTATCAACTTAATCCATGCAGATCTAAGCTCAGCTTGAGGCTTAACAATGGTGGAATCAAAGAACCATATTAAAGCCTGCTCATAGGATGAAGCAAGTTCATCACTAAACTCTATTGTCGCAGCCTTCAATGTAAGATTATACTGTAAATACAGATCTTGCCTACTCTTACCCTCAGGGGTATTGAAAACCTCAACATTTATTGGCATACGATTTACATTGGGATCAAGCCATATCTTCTGACCTTCAGGTGATAGAACCCACTCAATGAAAGCTTGGGCAGCCTCAACATTCTTACTCGTCTTTAACAATGCAATGGGATCTGCATTCACTATAGTTCCATCCCTTGGGAGAACGTAATATGCAACTCCTGGAGCTTGAATCTGTGCAGTGTAACCGTAGAAGTCTATGGTTAAACCCACACCAATACGTTTAGATATAACGCTCTCCCTAACAGCTTCAGACTGATCATATATCTCAGCATTTGCACCTATCAATGTAATTATCTTCCAACCATCAACCCAACCATAACGTTGAATAATAATCTCATACATACGGGTATTAGATGTGGATGTCACAGCATTAGCTACACCCACAGAAGTCCTTGGGAGAGTTAAACCATAAGTTTCATTAGCCAAATCAATCCATTTATCAGGTTCAGGAAGATTGTAGGTTTTCAAGTAATCCTTGTTTATTGTGAAACCAAATGATGATATGGCGGCGCCAACCCAAACAATATTACCTTTAGAATCAAATCTCTTGGCAGGTGAACCACTGATAGTGTCTGGAAGTTTATTAACAACATTCAACACACTCCCACTTAGAGGTTTAAGTAAACCTTCAGAATACAACGTATCAAATAATACTGGCCC
>Ga0326760_1000069_pt1 | contig 60157 bp, 72 predicted proteins | sample GCREP_S_FD_207668 | JGI IMG/M metagenome (GOLD analysis project Ga0326760, IMG submission 207668) | Hot spring sediment microbial communities from Geyser Creek Basin, Yellowstone National Park, WY, United States - GCR.EP_S | ecosystem: Environmental > Aquatic > Thermal springs > Near-boiling... | reverse complement strand
GATGAGATATATAAGCTGTGGAAGTAGCTATAGTGGAAGAGAGGGTTAAAATGACGTTGAATATAGCTGAGACCCTCAAACTGGGTGTAAGTATACTTAGAGATACCGCTTCACGCATTAGGACAGGTGTCTTTGAAGCTAGAAGAGGCGAGGAAAACCCCAAAGTACTTAGTCTAGTTGCACACGTCGAGTCACTACTAGAGGAGTTAGCCAAGATTTTAGAGTCTATCTCTCACAGAGCCCCCGCAACACCAACCGAATTCGCCCAGCTCGCGCCATATACTTACATATATCAAGCTAGCGGCGATATGGTATTAATTGTTAGAACGAGGCCTCAACACGTAGTGTTAAGTGTGAACACAAGCAGTAGAGTTGTTTCCGTAAAGACTAGGGCGGGTTTAATCGAGATTTCCCCTGAGTCTCTGAGAATAAAATCTCGAAGAGTCGACGTTACATTAAACCCCGCTGATAGAAGTCAGTACAGAGGTAAACTTAACGAAGTTAAAAACTCACTAAAAATATTCGAGGTTATATTAACTAGAAGACTGAGTTTCCTGCTAAAACTAAGAAGCTAAGCCCACTTGGTCTAAGTTTTTGCTTGTTCAGCCTCAGTTACAGATATCTTTGGTAGCTCAGCAAACTTCTCTCTCATCTTCTGCTCCGCGATAATCTTCGCCTCTTCGAGTATTACCTTCGCTTCGCTATCAAGCCCTGTGCCAACATCTAGAGATAGATCTACTGTGCTCGCACCAATAACTGCTTCGAGCTCTCTCGATGCAACTTGTAATTCAATCCACACATCTGGAGCAACGTTCTTTACTATTCCAACAGCCTCTCTCAGAACTCCTAGTACAGGCTTAACCTCGGAGACTGCGCCGCCATAAATGAGAAACGTCTCTAGTTTTAACAGCGCGTTTTCCAGCGCGTACTGGACTGTTAATAGCTGTTTACTTATCTTTCTAATCTCCGCTACTTCTTTAGCGTACATTTTTGCTCTCATCTCGTCCTTCTTTAAAAGGGACTCTACAATGCTCTCAAATAGTACTTTGTCTCTCTCAGAGAGCCTCTCAACATAGTTGTTAATTCTGCCTAGTGCTGTCTTTATCCTGTACTGTGCCATAATAGCTCTCTTCTCAAGGGATTCCGTTTCATTAGTAAACAGCTTTCTGATTTTATCACCAATAGTCTCCTGCCTATTCCAAGCCATATTAACCCATCACCACTACCACAATCCCCCTAACTATGCTTTTAAAGGACGAGACCCTATAGATACCTAGTCACTACAGGTGCCCTTACGGTGAGTCTAGAGCAGTACATAACATGTAGAGACAATTGCTCACTAAGACACGTTGAGTCCCTAGCAATGATAGGACTAGCTGATAGAGCAGAGGTCCAGGACTGTGATAAGAGAAACTTTAAGAGAATAATCCTACACCTAGTAGGTGGTCTAACTGTAACTTCAAGTTGCTTTTACTACGAGGAGGTGGAGCAGTCACTCAAAATAATCAACACCTACATTCAAATAGCGCGAAGAGAAGGCTCCGTGGGAAAGCTGACTATTATTGAGCCGAGAGAGGAGCAATATAGGGATCAGTAGAGAAGTAGAGACCAGTAGCTAAGTCTTTTAAGCTATTAATAGCCTATAATTCACTCGGTGATGAGCGGTATTACCTGTGAAAGCGAGATGAGCAGGCCCCTAGATCTGATCATTCCACAAGCAGTGGTGTGTTTACGTGACTTCGTTTAGTATTAGAGAAGCAGTGTGTTGTGTCTACTTAACTTCAACTACACTTCCACCAACTGGAAAAGAAAGTCCCTTTGAATCCACGCAGACAACGACATCTCCAGGTCTCTGGCATCAGTTGTTTGGAGACTTAACAGTGCCTTTAGTACTAGTAGTAATAGCCATGGCGATCTCGGTGATAGTACTAGTACTGGAGTTTAAAGTAAAACCCTCTACTCTTATAGTGAGTAAGCAAGAGTATACTTAATCACTTATTAATGTGCTCTCTTCCGCTTTTCTCAGTGCATCGAGAGCTCTGTAGTCTACACCCACACCTATGCTTACATGTCTCAGAAGGCTCTGAATGTACTCTATACTATTATCTCTCAGAACACCAATTACTCTCTCTAAGCTTACACTTAGAGGTAAGCCTCCAGTAGTGAGTAGTGTCCGCGAAATATCAAAGTGTAGCCTCAGTCGCGTGGCTATTTCTGAGAGAACGTCCCCTTGATCCCCGGTTCGCTTTACAGTAAAAACCCCTATACTATACGGGGTCTCCTCGCCGCTTTGAAAGTAGTACTCGTAACTCCTTAACATCCTCATTGCTACTAGTACTGCGTGAACTGGGTTTACACTCGTAATAGAAGCCATTTTAGCCTCGAGGTTGTCATCTGATCTAATGCGCTGAAATATCTCTTTGTGTTTGGCTTCACTCACACCATTAGATAGTAGCAGTATTAACCAGGGTAGAGGCCTGTACGCTAATCCCCCATAGGTCTCAATGGTAGCAGAGATCTCGCTGAAGAGGCCGCTTAGTGATCTAATGGCCTCCTGGTTCGGCTTACTCTTTAAGTGCACTCGTATAACCGTGTATCTACCCACCGCGAAGCACCAGTTTAGTTTAAAATTTAATTATTCACAGTGTCTTCAAAGAGCAGTATTCAATATGACTATAAAACGTTTATTTTAAGCTCTTAAGACCTCTTTTACGTGGAGACTATAATCGAGTAAATACTGGTGGAGTGTATTTGGGCGGAATCTTCGCTGTGATCTGTAAAGACACGAGAATTCCTAGAGGAGCTATATACGAGGGTCTACGTAGGCTTACTTACAGGGGGTATGACGGGGCGGGCGTTGCTTTTCTACGAGGAGACCTTCTAGAAGTGAGAAAAGCTCCTGGACATATAGAGAACGTTTCAAAAAACCTAGATTTCGTGAACATAGACTCCGACATAGCCCTGGGGCACACACGCTACGCTAGTAGAGGCTGGCCTGTGTATGAGAACACGCACCCGTTGACGGAGTGCACGCGGAGAGTAGCTGTTACAGGGGATGGAATTATAGAGAACTACGAGGAAATTAAGAGTAGACTTGAAAAGTTAGGCCACGTGTTCTCGTCTAGAACAGACACCGAGGTGGCTGTTCACTTACTAGAAGAGTACTTGAAGTCAACTAGTAGTAGAGTTGAGGCTTTATTGAGAGTAATTAGAGAGCTCCGCGGCATGTACTCTCTAGTTTTTCTAGACTCCTCGACGAGAAGTCTCCTTGTAGTTCAAAGTGGACAGCCGCTTGTAATCGGGTTCTCACCTGATAAGAGCTGTATTTATGTCTCGAGCGACTTACCATCTCTATATGGCTTCGCTGAAACAGCGTATATTCTTGAAGAGGGAACCGTGGGGGTTATATCTAGGGACTCTATTGACTTATACAGCTCTATTAGTGGGAGGAGAGTAGAGCTTGAGCAATTACAAGCTAAGAGGGTAAAGTACGTAACGGAGTACGTAGAGAAAGGAGGATTTCCTCACTACATGATTAAAGAGATATATGAGATCCCGGAGGCGTTGAAGAAGGTGCCACTAGCAATAATGGAGAAGTACCTTAGACTTGCAGCCATGATTATTCAGGGTGCTAAGAAAGTCTTTGTCATTGGCACGGGAACAAGTCTTCACGCAGCTATGATCTCGACGTACTATTTCAGCGAGCTAGCTGGTCTAAGCGTGAATGTGATCTCGGCGGCCGAGTTCCCCTACTCTCTACTTGAGAGCGTAGAGACAGGTACTGTTGTAGTAGCTGTGAGTCAAAGCGGCGAAACAACCGATGTTATTACAAGCGTTAAGCAGGCTAAGCTACGTGGAGCTGTAGTAGTCGGCATAACCAATAATGTCGGCTCTAGATTAGCACTTGAATCTAACGTATACTTGCCAATAGGGGCTGGGCCGGAGATAGCTGTGCCCGCTACAAAGACCTTTATAGCTACTCTCGCGGGCTTTTTAATGCTGTCTTCTTACGTCGGAGTATACACAGGCAAGTTAACGAGTAGTGAGTACGGGGGTATTCTCAACTCCATTAAAGACCTAGCTGATAAGTTGAAAAACTTAATTCCAGACTATGACTCTAAAATCGAGAAGCTTGCACAAGAGGTCTACGAGTACAAGAACATGTACCTAGCGGGGAGCGGAATAACATACCCAGTGGCTCTAGAGGGAGCACTAAAACTAAAAGAAGCCGCACTAGTTCACGCTGAGGGATTGCAGCTTGGAGAGCTCAGACACGGACCACTAGCCCTCTCGGTCCTCGGACTTCTAACTGTTCTAATTGAGCCCATAGAGGAGCAGGCTAAACAGCTATTCTACAAGGTGCTGAGAGAAGTCGAGAACAGGTACGCGAGGATCTTCACGCTCGAAGTCACCGCTAACACGAAGCACGCTGCGATTATCTTGCCTCAAGTCGAGAGGCACTTGTACCCCATGGTAGCTATAATACCCCTTCAGCTATTAGCGTATCACACTGGAGTAGTGAAGGGCTTACCGGTAGACACGCCGCCGGGATTAGCTAAGACGATAACAACGTAGAGACTGCGATCTCTAGTTTTATAGACCTTTAAGCATGAAACGCATATTACCTAGTAGGCTGTGAGGACTCCTAGTCCAGGCTGAGTGATGATAGGGAGCTCCGGGGCCGAGCTCTTCACGCGTGTGGCTCACTGGTGATCTGGGCGTGACCACCAGACTAGACCCGTGGGGGCACCACGCTATCGAGGACTACGAGAAGTTAATAGTAGAGTTTGGAATCACATCAATAGACAAGTTACTGGCTCAGTACACAGTAGACCATTCTTACTTTACACGTAGAGTTATATTTGGGCACAGAGACCTAGACTCTTGGCTTAACGCCTTCTCGCGTGGAGATAAGACAGCTGTTTTAACTGGATTTATGCCCAGCGGCTATCCCCACCTAGGCACAGCCATGGTTTACGAGGAGCTCAAGTACTTTCAGAAGAAGGGTGCTTTTATTAAAGTAGCTATCGCGGATGCCGAGGCTTACGCTGTTAGACGCGAGAGTAGGAGCGATGTTATTCAGCGAGGTTTCGACTTCGTGGTTCACGCTATAGCTTGGGGAGTAGACCCCGAGAGAGCTGAGTTCTACTATCAAACAGAAATGCCCAGTAGTTACTACAGGCTTATCCAGATGTTCTCGAGGAAAATTACTCAAGCCGAAATGGAGGCTATTTACGGAGACCTCGCACCAGCGAAAGTAATTTCAGCTCTTACTCAAGCAGCAGATATACTGCACTTACAGCTAGACGAGTTCGGCGGCTACAAGTACGTAGTCGTCCCAGTTGGCGTTGACCAAGACCCGCACATTAGGCTAGCAAGAGACATAGCAGATAGATTCAAGAGTGAGCTTGGATTTGAAAGGCCCGCATCACTGTACCACAGGCTTATCAGGGGACTTGACGGAAACAAGATGAGTAAGAGTAGGCCCGAGTACGCTATTCACTTAAACGAGCCGAAAGAGCTCCTCGAGAAAAAAGTCATGAACGCTCTAACAGGGGGGCGTGCTACAGCCGAGGAGCAGAGGAGGCTTGGTGGCGAGCCGTGGAAGTGTACAATATTTGAGCTCTATACATACCACCTTGTTAAAGATGACAAGCAATTAGAGGAGATTCGACAAGAGTGCATTACAGGGAGGATACTGTGTGGTGCCTGCAAGAAGCGCGCTCTAGTGTTATTAATGGAGCTTCTCAGAGAACACCAGGACAATTTAAGGGACATAACTGAGAGGCGTGTAGTCGAGAAGGTACTTAAAAAGCCTTCATTTTAGAGTACATTCTACTGATAACGTACTCACATCAAACCCATTTCACTCAGAATTCTGCGCGTAATGCCCGCTGGGTCCTCGGCCGAGGTTATCGCTGAGCCTACTACTACTACGTCTACTCCCCGCTCAACTATAGGCTTTATAAGTCCGGGTTTTAGCCCTCCAGCAACAGCTATTTTCACGTTACTTATTTCATTCTTTACTTTCACGATTTCTTCAACGAGCTCGGCCGCTGTGACTCCTCTAGCCCTCTGGACACTTATACCCACGTGAAATAGTAATACGTCTGGCTCGTACTTAGCAGTCTCGAGTGCCCTCTTGTAGGGGTCTCTGCTACTGATGAGGTCTACTATGAGTAGAATCCCGTGCTCTTTCTTAGCTACAGATGCTTCAATTAAAGTCTCATCATCAGCTGTTCCGAGCACTGTAAAAGCGTCTCCACCAGCGCTCTTAACTACCCGGGCCTCTACGAGGGGTACATCCATGGTTTTAGTGTCCACTACAGTAAAACACTTAGTTAACTCTTTAATAGACCTAATCGCGATCTTTCCCCACGCTTTAAGCAACGGCGTCCCCACCTCTAGCCAAATGTTCTCGCACTTGAGGCTTGAAGTGATCTTTGTTGCTATGTCAACGGCTTTAACTAGCTCCTCTAAATCTAGTGCTACTTGTAAAATAGGCTTCAACGACCAGCACCAAGCTAAGTAATGATAAAACTGGAAATTAAGAGTCATAGTCTAAGTAGGTAATAGTAGATGACTCTACCTAGTAGTGTAGATGAAGTAAAAGCATCTATTAGGGAGAGAATCTGGAGGTTAATGGAGGAGGAGAATATAGCAGAGTTTCCCCGCCCAGTATACGGGAGAATACCAAATTTCAAGGGAGCTGATAAAGCCGCCGAGAAGATTACTAAACTACGTGAGTGGGCAGAAGCCAGGGTTATTAAGGCTAACCCGGACTCCCCCCAGTACTATTTGAGGCTTCAAGCTCTCAGAGAAGACAAAGTAGTCGTAATGGCGTCTCCTCGATTAAAGAGCGGTTTTATTGTTTTAAATCCGCGGAACATACCTCCAAGTAGGTGGAGCCATGCCGCAACAATTAGTGGGGCTTTTAAATACGGCCTTCTCGTGAAACTGCGCGATCTGCCACTAGTAGACCTCGTAGTAACTGGGTGTGTAGCTGTAGATAAGCGTGGTGCACGACTAGGTAAGGGAGGTGGCTACGCTGAGCTGGAATACGCTATTCTACGCGAGCTCGGAGTAGTCTCGGAGAACACACCAATCGTGACTACAGTACACGACATACAAGTCGTAGATGAAATACCACTTGAACTCCATGACTTAACAGTAGATTACTACGCCACACCCACGAGACTAGTAAAGATTCACCCTAGAGGCTATAAGCCAAAAGGCGTGTTCTGGGAACTGCTAAGTGAGGACTATAGAAGTCTAGAAGTTATAAGAGAGCTCAGTGAACTTTTAAAACAAAGAGCGTTAAAGTGAATAGTGTGGTGTATACAACTTGACCCCTACTAGTCAAGAAGACGAGTACGCGGATTTCCTCAACAAAGTAGTTAACGAGGTAAATACACGTTTAAGAGAATTCTTCAGTGAGCTCGCTTCTGAAGCCCTGCGAGAAAATCGCAGAGTAATCGAGCTCGCTGATGTCGGCGCAGACTACACTCTTAGAGGAGGTAAGAGGCTTAGAGCGGTACTAGTAGCTACTGGGTGCTGGTGTGCTTGTGGAAATAGAGAACTTGTCAATAAAGTCATTGACTTAGCTGCCGCAATTGAGCTTCTTCAAAGCTACTTACTAGTACACGATGATATAATGGATAGAGACGAGCTGAGGAGAGGGGGCCCTACAGCTCACGTTACTTTTACAAAGAAGTGCTTAGAGCACGGGTGGAGAGATTGCTCACACTACGGTGTCTCCCAGGCCATCACGCTCGGCGACCTCTTAGAGGCTTCCGCGGTGGGTTTAATAGCTAGATCACCCCTACCGTCACACATCGTTAAGACACTTGTACAGACTTATAGTAGTGGCTTAAGAAAAGTCGCCTATGGGCAGTTTCTAGACGTAATGCTCTCACAGCTCTCTCTAGCCGAAATATCTGAGGAGGACGTCCTCTTAGTCTACAAGTTAAAGACATCTTCATACACTATTGAGTTACCACTACACTTAGGGGCAATTGCCTGTGGGGGAGGTAGTGAGCTTTTAAGTACTCTATCACTGTACGCTATTCCAGCTGGTATAGCGTTTCAAGTTCGCGACGACATTATAGGATTATATGGTAGCCCCGAGGTAACTGGTAAACCAGCTGGCAGCGACGTCAAAGGTAAAAAGAAAACACTACTGGTAATTAAAGCCTATCAGCTCGGAGGAGTAGAGGAGCGTAAATTCCTCGAAGAGGTCTACGATAAGCTTGACTCTCAGCAAATAACGGATCTCCACGTTGAGAGAGTACGTGAAATTGTTAAGAGCACGGGTAGCCTAGACTACAGCGAGAAACTAATAGATGAACACATTAACAGCGCGCTTAAAGCCCTAGAATCCTCGAGCACTATATGTAGCGAAGTTAAGGAGTTCTTAAAATACATGACTATGAGACTCGCCTATAGAGAGAAGTAAGAAACAACTACTGATCTCTATCTTCGGGGAAACACCAGAACTCGTTTACCGTGTTCTCTGTTTTAAGGGTTTTTGTTAAAAAGTCGCTAGTTTTTAAAAAAGAAGCCCAAGTTCAATTAAAAAACCATAAGTAGCATTACTGAGAAATACACTGTTAACTTTAAGATTTGAAACTGCGTTGTGATCTCCGTGAAGAACAGCGCATACGTGTATAAGAAAATCACCACTAATGGTGCAACCACAAGTAGTGCTCCTAGTGTTTTCCTTCTCACACGCATCACCATGTTTGTTAGACTCGATACTCTGTGATCTATGTATTATAGGGGCAGTTTGTCTTGTAATAACCAAGCTACATTATCTATAAATTACTGTCTTTAAAACGCCTATTGCGGGTTATTGATTTGTGTGGGAAAAAGCGGGGAGAAATAGAGGAGTGGTTGAGGAGAATCATATTTAGTGGGGTTAAAGATGACTACGTAGTTCTCATTAGGCATAGAGAGAACAGTGAAGAAGTGCTCAAGCCTGTGCCGGGTACGTTACTAAAAGATGTCCGTGGAGGCTACATGATTGTAGACGGAGAAGTCATTCCCTTACATAGAGTTGAAGAGATCCGGAGAAAAAACGGTGTTGTCGTGTATAAGAGGAGGGGGATGCGAGGCTAGATCCAGCCTCGAAGCTTCATTGCCTTGACTACTCTGTCCACTGCAATGGCGTAAGCGGCTACTCTCATTGGGTAAATCGAGTACTTCTTCCGCCACTCATCGTATACTTTATTGAAGTTTATTGTCATAATTTTGTCTAGTCGAGATAAGGCCTCTTCTTCCGTTAGGAAACACCCCATTCTGTTATGGCTCCACTCAATCCAGCTCATTGTCACTCCACCAGCATTTGCCAGTATGTCGGGTACTACGACAACTCCCTTCTCGTGTAGTGTCTTCTCAGCCTCTGGAGTTGTGGGCCCGTTTGCCCCTTCAACTACGAGTTTCGCCTTAATTCTATTAACGTTTTCTCTAGTAATCACGTTCTCTATGGCGGCTGGGACGAGTATGTCTACTGGTAACTCGAGGAGCTCCATGTGGTTGCTGGATATCTTCACGTCTCCTTCTCTGTAGTCTGTAACCATGCCTGTTTTTTCTTTTATCTCTATGGCTTTCTCTACGTTTATGCCTCTAGGATTGTAGACATATCCCTTACTATCACTAACAGCAACTACTGTTGCACCCCACTCGGCGAGATACTTGGCAGTATAAATGCCGACGTTGCCGAAGCCGTGAACAGCCACGGTTCTACCTTCAAGCCCGCCAAATAGCCTCTTTGCCGCTTCTCTAGCTGAAAGAGCTGTCCCGTAGCCCGTTGAGATTACTCTGACACCTAATCCCCCGAGTTCAACGGGCTTAGCTGTAACTACACCCCACGCATGAAAACCAGCTATTTTACTGTATTCGTCGTAATACCACCCCATAATCTGCGGGTTTGTGTTCACGTCTGGGGCCGGTATATCCACATCGGGGCCTACTTCTCTCGCAATGGCGGCAAAGTACTTTCTACTAAGCTCTTCTAGTTCGCGAGGACTCAGCGTCTTGGGGTTTACTCGCACGCCTCCTTTTCCACCGCCATATGGAATACCGGCTAGTGAGCACTTCCAAGTCATCCACATTGACAACGCGACGACTTCGCCCGGCGTTACTGTCTCAGCGTACCTAATACCTCCCTTATACGGCCCCAAAGCACTGTTGTGTTGACTTCTCCACCCGAGAAACGTCTCTAATTTACCGTTATCTCTTCTCACCGTGATTTTGACTTGTACTAGTTTTTCGGGGTGTCTTAGAGCCTCTACCACGTCGTCAGAAAGTCCGAGTATACTTGCCGATTCACGTAGCTGTTTAACAGCCATTTGGTATACAGGGTCGTTCTCGTAGAGTGAAGCATAGGGGGATTGCTCTACCACGGTTTCTCCCCGTTGAGGTTAAACTCGGGTTGAGTTTATAAATCTAAACAAATCCATACGCGTATATATAAGCCCTACACGTATAAATGACCTTAGAAATAAACTCTAGCAGCGTAATTAAGGCAGCGCGACTATTAGACTCAGCTGCTTAATTGCTAACGAGCACACATTACTTAGTAGTCGCGACGAGTAGTGTGCTAATATACTTGCGTGTGGGCAGTGGTTTAGCACTCATCAATCCTTAATAATCAGCCCTCACACGGCTCGTCACGGGGATCCTCTGAACCGGTGTCGCTCATCACCACGTTAACAGTATTTATCCAGGCACTTAATATTACTTTGCCGGCTGACTGGGTGTTAGCGTTGAAGCCCGCAATACTAATCATAGACATGTTAAAGGAATTTGTTTATGGAAGGTTAAAGAGCCCTGCAGCCCTCGAGATCGTCCCTGTGATCAAAACCCTAGTAGCGAAAGCTCGCGAGAGAGGTATCCCGGTAGTATACTTAGCGGATAGGCACTACGCTTTTGACAGAGAGATACGTATTTGGGGATTACACGCTTCTCATGACAGTGAAGAATCTTCTCTTATTGATGACCTTAAACCCGAGAGAGGAGACATTGTTCTCTACAAGAGGTCTTATAGTGGTTTTAGAGATACTGGGTTGAGTGGTCTTCTCAGAGACTTAGGTGTTGACACAGTTATTTTGACTGGAATTCACACGCACATCTGTGTATTACACACTGCTATTGATGCCTTCTACGAGCGCTTTAACATTATTATAGTTAAGGACGCCGTTGCCGCGTTTAGCCGCGAGGATCACGACTACGCGCTTCAATACATGGAGAGAGTCCTCGGCGCTGTCTTGAAAGAGCACAGAGAAGTCCTAAGTATACTAGACCAGTTCAGCACGAATTAGACCACACTTTAACAAACTCCTCCTCTATGGGATCTAGCCGCGGAGACAAGATAACTAAACTGTGAGGTGGTGGTGGGAATTTACACGTAGAGAGCTCTCTTAGGGTACGCGCACATATCTTCTCGTCAACCCAGCCAAGGCGCGCAACGCCCAGCGCAGTTTGATCTCCAAGCAACTCCTTGTAGTCTAGCTCTAGGAGTATTTCTACCGCCTCGCTAATGGTCATAGCGTAGTTGTCCTCAACGCGCAGGTCAAGTAGTACTATTGTGTGAAGATTTCTCTCCAAGTTACTGTATATAGTGTCCACAGTGCTGTACGATTTAAACAGTGATGGGTGCAGTAGAGTCACGTGCTTTCCAAACTTGTATGACTGTAATCCGAGTCTACTATACGCTAAGGTGATAAATGAGAGACCATTTACTACTTTAACCTCTACCCCTCTCTTAATAGCACTGATCCATACAGCGTCGTGTGTTGTAGCGATAAACGGGTCTCCCGGCACGGCTATTACGACTTTCTTAGAGCGGGCTTCTTCAATTATTTTCTCGACAAATAGCTCTTCTAGGTCTCTTCGAGAGGCAAATACGTACTTAGCATTTGGGTTGAATCTCTTTATTTCCTCTATTGAATCCCCATATATGGATGTGTAGGTGTCGATGTACACTACATCAGCTGTTTTTAGCTCATTAACAGCCTCTAGTGTTAAGTGTTTCAGCGTATATCCTAGTCCCAGAAAAACCAGCAATACTAACCCCCACACTATATATCCTACGGAGTGTAAAATACAACTAACTGAGACCGCTGAGGGCGATTCATTGAATTTAAAAACCTGCCGCATGAAGAGAGTCTACAGGAGAAGGAGATCTAATATACTGCAATAAATCACGTGTCTATAGCTACCATAAATATCAGTTATTTGTAATAAGCCGTATTAATCGCCAGGTTAACTTAGCTCTTAAGATATTTCAGGGCTAAGCGAATAATATATACCTGGAATGCTGTGTGAACTAAACTCACTAATATCAATATGTAGCAGTGCGTTTTTGAAAGAATATTGAAAATCTCTCTTAGCGTATTTGAGGATCTCAGGTAGAAAACCGTGTTCATAACAATTCTTCTAAAGAAGCGTGAACTCTGAGATTCCAGGTATATTAACTCTGAGGGCATATAATTCCAGTCTTCAAACACGAAAATAGGGTCTCCAGCAACTAGAGGGACAAAAGAAGAGAAAAATCCATGATTAGCAATCCATAAAAACCCGAAAAGGTAGATTTTAATAAAACTCCTAAACATTTTTTCATCCTGCTTAAATCTATTAAATAATAGTAGAGTCGGTGGTAGAAGCCACATATAGTAATTGCTATTAATGACCTTACTAAGCGCGAGGAACCCACACAGTAGTAGAATATTGTATTTAAGCACGAAGGACCCCTCATCTCGAGTACCTTCTCTCACGGCCATGAGTAGTACGTATAGAAGATATGCTAGAAAGCATGGAAGCCACACATTCATAAATATTGAGGGTACAGCATACAAATCGTAATTTACGTAGTAGTATGGTATAGTCCAAATGCTCAGATGCTGAGGTGGTCTTTTCGCGTGGAAGAACACTACTTTCTCTAGAAAGCCCCTCGGATCTCTCAACAAAAAGGGCATTAATATAGGCACAGTCACCGCTACCACGGCTATTGTGTACTTTAACAGTAGTGAGTAGTCTCTTTTCTTTAAGAGTACTAATACTGGAGGTAAGAGGAGTAAAGCTGTGGGGTGTTTTATGAGCGCGGAGAGAGAGATGAATACTGCATATAGTGTGTAATTTCCCTTCTCAGCTAGGTAATATAGAGCTAAGAGTACAAATAGTGATACTATTAAGTCAAATTGAGCCGTAAATATCGTTGAGTAAACGAGAATATTTAGAAGCCACAAGTACCCGGCTGTGCTACTGTACTTTTTTACTAGCACTATGTATACTAAATAGAAGCTTATCACTAGTGGCAACTTAGTTATAAAGACCTGTAACACGGGATCAGAAGTTAGCGTGTTAGCTAGGTGGTACATCACCGTGAATATTAGTACAGTAAGAGGCGGATAGGCTACTTTGAAAGTGGGATCAGGATCAGCGTATATATCGAGTATTCTACCGGGTTGAAAGTATTTCTCATACCAAGCAATGAAGTATCTCACATCGTAGTAATTCCAGCCAACTACCGCGCTCCACAGTACTGCCATGCTTGCTGGCACGAGCACGAGAATATTTAATCTAGCATAGAGCTTATTACTAATCAATGAAAGCTTTGTTCTAAACACACCCATACGTAACTTTACCGCACTAGCGAACCTCCTGTAAATTGAGAGCTTCAATCTACTTAGCCCTCTATAATCAGCCGAATTCGCTACGTCCAGCTTTTACACACTAAGTTTATTTTCCTTGTACTTATAAGCTTTGAAGTATTTTCCCTCAACTCTACAATACCCGTGCTAGAACACTAATAGACATGTGTATTGAAATAGGGGAAATTACGTCTAATTTAACCCGCGTTTAATTAATACTAGAGGTGAGTCTTAATGCAAGTAGTCTTTGTAAAAGCGGGAGGAAGCTTTATTACTCATAAAGATGTCCCTGTAAAAGTTAACGTAAGGGCTCTGAACTCCCTTGTGAAGATACTACGTGCAGTAAAAGACGATGTCTCACTGGTTCTAGGTAATGGCGGCGGCGCGTTTGCTCACTACGCTGTATTAAAGCACAAGGCAAATCGCCTACAAGTCTTTCTCTCAAAGTGCCACCAGGCCACCAGATCACTAAATAGACTAATAGTTGACTACCTTGTTGAGAGTGGAATATGGGCAACTAGCGTTCAGACAAGTTCAATAATATGTAAGAATAAGGGCGAATTTAAAGTCTTTATTGAACCAATTAAGCAGCTGGTAAGTAACAATATTATTCCAGTAGTATACGGAGAGTGTATTCTTAGTGGAGAGGACGCCGCGATTTTATCTACAGAGAAAGTCTTTGAGATTTTATCAATGCACATTCGCCCATCTCGAATAGTGCTACTCACCGATGTTAATGGCGTATTTACCTGCAACCCCCGTACATGTAGTAACGCTAAGTTAATTACTAGGATTACACCGGAAAACCTACACTCTGTACTAGAGGTTCTCAAGGGCACTACCACTAGTGACGCTACTGGCGGGATCTATAGCAAGGTCTTATCAATGAGCGCTTTCTCGTTTAAAACAGGAATAGAGGTAATTATAACATCTGGTTTCGACGAGGAGTCCGCAGTAGCCGCAATAAAGGGGCTAACACCCAAGTACGGCACTATAATATCGCCGAGACCTTGATAAAATAACACCTATACTATGTATATAGCTAAGCTATCTCCAGTTCTCTCAATGTATACATCTCTCTTACCCGGTACAACTAGCCCAATAGTGTCTCTACTAATAATAGCGTAATCTATGAGAAATAAGCCCGAGAAAATTATAGTTAGGTAAGAGTCAACACCGCATTTAGTCACACGCACTGTGAAAAGTGGTGTTGAAGCCTCTTCCCTGATCACCTCTCGGCGAGTCGAGCAGGGTAGATATCTCCCAGAGTACTTGGCGTAAATAGCTCTCTTACGCCCACCTCTAATTAAATACATCTCTACACTACTGACATTACTCAGTACAATGGAGCGCTGTGTAAACTCAAATGAGAAGTCTTCACCGATTAGTCTCACAAGATCATCTATGTACTGTATCTCAGCACATTTACCGTCTAGTTTTATTACAATGCTCTTCAAGACCTTCACCAGCAGAGAAGCATCATAGATCATAGATTAAAGAACTATGTCCTAATTTCCTCATAATAGTGACTCTACAAGGGTATATTTAACTCGCTTATTATAAAGCTTATAAGCTCCCGCAGTTTAGACACCTCTAAACATGGGTCTTAGCAGGGTTAAATAATGGTGAAGTCTCTTACAGAAGTGCTTAGAAGAGAATTGAGTACACAGGGACTAGAGTTACTAGACATATATGTATTTAGAGATAAGGACGTCTTAAGGCTCCTGAATAAGAGAACCAATAGTGTACACTTCTACGTGATGTCGAAAAAGCTTTCATCCTTAACATCGTCCGAAGACGTAAAAAACATTGTCTTAGAAATTAAGAAAAACCTGGAAAGGAGCTAGTGTTCAGCTTTCCTCCTAATAATCCAGGTGGTTTCAAGCCCTTTATCCATTAGTTGAATACCTATCTTTGAGAGCTCGCCGCGAATAGAGTCCGAGAGGTCATATAGGCCTCTCTTCCTTAACTCCTTGCGGACATCGATGAGTATTTTAATTAGCTCATTTACCAGTGGCTCTGTCTCCGCCGCCATCTCGGCTTTCTCGTCGAGTACGCCAAATACGTGGTTGAAGGACTTAAGTAGCTTTATTGAAAGGGAGACTAACATGTACTTGGGATTATACTGAATCTCCCTGTAGATTAGTGAGACTAGCTCACTTATCACTGCGAGTGCTTCTGGAGTATTAAAGTCGTTGCTGAGCGCGCTGTGAAACCTAGAGTTTAAGTCAACAACGTATCTTAGAATTTTGAGGTCTTCGCCTCTTAAGTAGTGCTGGTCTATAGCTTCTCTGTAGAGTCTCTCTGCGAGTTTATAAGCCGAGTGTATTCTCTCATAGAGTTTTTCAGCGCTCTCTAAGCTCTCATCTGAAAAGTGTAGTGGTTTTCTGTAGTGTACGTGAAGATACCACAACCTGAGTACTTCTGGCTTCCACTTCTTGAACGCCTCACGCAGTGGTGTAATGTTACCTAGGCTTTTACTCATCTTATCTGCACCGACCATTACTAGACCCGTGTGCATCCAGATCGAGACCCAGGGTTTCACTCCGAAGAGAGCCTCGCTCTGCGCTCTCTCGTTTTCGTGATGGGGGAAAATGAGGTCTGTTCCACCTCCGTGAATATCAAATCTCCCTCCTAGGTATCTAGAGCTCATTACGCTGCACTCAATATGCCAGCCCGGTCTCCCTTTACCCCAGGGGCTTTCCCAGTATGGTTCTCCTGGCTTACTCGCCTTCCAGAGTGCAAAGTCATATGGCTTTTTCTTCTCGCTGAGATATTCTTGCTCTTGACTCCAAAGGCTCTTTTCTAGTCTACCTGACAATTTACCGTACTCTTCGTACTTGTCTACTTCAAAGTACACGCTCCCACTTGGAGCGACATAAGCGTAGCCCTTGTCTATTAAGGCTGATATGAACTCTATGATTTCGTTTATGTGATCTGTTACGCGCGGGTGGTGATCCACCTGGACTTTAAGCGTGTTGAGCATTTCGAGGTAGTCTCTAGTGTACTCCTCGCTTATTTCCCTCCAGTCTCGCCCTTCCTCCGCAGATCTCTTTATTATCTTGTCGTCTATGTCTGTTATGTTCATGACGTGTACTACTGTGTAACCCCTGAGCGACAAGTACCTTTTAAGAGCATCGTAAACTACATATGTCCTGCCATGCCCTATGTGCGTGTAGTCGTAGACTGTAGGCCCGCACACGTAGATTTTAACAGTATTAGGCTCTACCGGCGTGAGCTCCTTATCCCCCTTGCTGAGAGTGTCGTAGAGCTCTATTGCCGGTAACACTGTGCTAATCAGCCCTATAGTACCTATCATACACGTTTAGTAAAACTTCACCCACCTTTAAAAACACGTTGGCGAGCTCCTCTGTTGTCAAGAAGACCCCTTTATCTCCCTCTCCGTGGAGAACATCACTTACAACTAGAACACACGCTGTTTCAAACCCCCTCATCCAGCCAAGAGCAAATAGCGCTGCCGCCTCCATTTCCACGGCAATTATACCGTACTTGCTCATAGTCTCCACAAACTCCTCGGACTCGGAGTAGAAGCTGTCACTAGAGAACACGGGGCCATACTTATATGGAATACCCCGCTCTTCGAGCCCCCTCATAATGTAGTACGTTAACTTAGGATCGGGCCCTGTCGCTCCACAAATTCCAGGCATGTACTGCCCTACGGCACAGCCACCCTGTGTATAGGCAGCTGCCGTTACGACTATGATATCTCCTACTCGTGTGTCTTTTCTAATTCCACCCGTTGTTCCCAGCCTAACTATTCTCTTAGCGCCAAGCTGATTCAGCTCCTCAAATACTATTGCAGCACTCGGCGCACCTATACCGTGAGTAGCAAGTGTAATTCTAGTGTTCTTGTAGTAGCCAGTGACTACTTTGAGACCGCGGTGCGTATTTACGACTTTCACGTCACTTAGTAAGCCGGCAATGAGGTCTACTCGAGCCGGATCTCCCGAGGCAATTACGTTAGCGGCTATGTCCTCTCTGCGCGCTTTAATGTGAATTGGCACTATACTCCTCACCTCTTAGACTTCCTAGACCTCGATCTCTTAGTCCTCTTCTTTTTCCTCTCGCTCTTCTTAGACACTACGCGTTTTCTGCGCTTTTTCCTCGTCTTCTTAACTTCGCTCTTAACTACAGACATGCTTAACTCGTGAGTAAGAAGTATTCTCTTGTAGTCATCACACTCTAACACAATAAAGTCGTAATCTATGTTTTTAAGTAGCTCAATTGACCCCTCGTAGACTACGAGCTGGCTACTAGGTCTAAACTCATATATAACTCCACAGTTTCCGCCTTCTCTGCACTTCACAAATAGTACTCTCCGCAAGTACGAGGGCTTGGGAGACAGTACAGTTGACGTCTTCTTGAGCGAGTTGTCTCCGAGAATAACTCTCAGCCCAGGGGCTTCAACGCTAACTAGTAGTACTTTATCACCAGCGCGATACTTAACGATATTCTCCGCTGCTATCTCCACGAGATCTTCTAATGTTGCCCTACCGCCTTCTACTTCAATAGGATTCCACATTTCCCTGTCTACTCTTAGGGCCTCTAATCGTACAGTACTATCGCTCTCAGTAACCTGCTCTAACAGCTCTATTTTCGAAATTACGCGCATACTCGTACTCCATGTTATTTTACCAGGAACTCCTTAATTTACATAAACACGGGGGCTCATATGAGCGTAAAACTCCACGTGGTCTCTATTCCAATACCACACGGCGCAAATGTCATTATTGGTAGAAGTCACTTTATAAAAACAGTTGAAGACGTATACGAGGTTCTAGTTACAAGTGTTCCAGGCATAAAGTTCGGTATTGCCTTTAATGAGGCTAGTGGAAAAAGACTCGTTAGATACGAGGGCAATGACGAAGAACTCGTTAAAGCCTCAATTGAAGCTGCTTTAAAAATAGGTGCGGGGCACACATTTGTGCTATTTATAAGAAACGCCTACCCTATTAACGTGCTAAATCAACTTAAACAGGTACAGGAGATCGTGTCGCTGTACGTGGCAACCGCTAACCCTATTGAAGTGATAGTCGCCGAGACTGATCAGGGGAGAACTATAATAGGGGTCGTCGACGGCTATACACCACTAGGCGTAGAGTCCGCTGAAGACAAGGCCGAGAGAAGGGAATTTCTGAGAAAAATAGGCTATAAGTTCTAATTTTCCGTTTTTACACCTGGCTACTACAGAAACTACTAGTAGACGGTGTCCGTTTCCCGTAGAACACTAATAATATTGGCTACTGCGATGTCTTTTTCAACTCTCACTACTTTAACGCGAACTCTAGAGCCGAGTGTCGCGTTTGGCACAATGATCTTTTTGCCCTTGTACATCACCACTCCGCGCCCTTTATCGTCAATGTCGTATATATCCACCACTATTTGTTGACCAACACTAATATCACTACTTGGATTGTCGTATTTTACTCTAGGGTATATACTGTACCTGTAGATGTCACTGGTATATGGTTCTCCACGTGTTTTACTCCGAGTCACGTTGACACTCTTCCCGACTTCGCGTATTCGTGTGATTTAATATTTTTGAAGGAGCTTATAAATAGCAAGGTGCTAGTAGTGTCCAAGGACTTCTTGAGAAATATCGTCAATCCGATTTTAAACGAGTACGTGGAGAAAGGCTTCCCGGCGAAACTGGCGAGTGAAATTAAAAGACTAGTTTTCCAGGCAGAGAGCAAGTATAAGTTTAGTGTATTTGGAGGAGATGCGCACAACTTAAAGCTATACTTAAATTCCAAGGAGTTCTCAGAGCTCGTAAGCATCCTTGTTGAGAGCGGCTACGGAAATGTACTAGTCGAGGTACTTGAAAAAGCGAGAGAAGCGTACTCGGAGCTTGAGGATTTAAAACTAGCTATAGAGAATGCGCTTCAATATATTGTTGAGGCTCAAAGTCAATCTCGCAGAAGACTTGGTGAAATAGTTGAGTTAAATAAGAACATTAGTGAATTAGCTGAGACTATACGGAGGAGGACTGGCGCTAGTAGCGTGGAGATCAAGAAGAGAACTATTAAGTTAACTATAAACGAGAATACAGAGCTTAGAATTCGCGTATTAAGGGGAAAGGCTGTTATAGATGTTTTAACTAGGAGAATAGTTGAGAGACCGACGTGGAGTGGCATATTAGAGGTGATTAGCGAGCTTGTCGAGAAAGCTCGTCGTATTTGACTGTGACGGTGTTTTAACAAGTGTTAAGAGTAGCTGGGGGTTACTACACGAGTACTTTGGAAGTGGAGACAACAAGTACTTCGCAGAGCTCTATAGGCGGGGGCTTATATCCTACCTCGACTGGATGATAATAGACATCGCGTTAATGATTCAAAGGCGCGGAGCACCAATAAAGAGGAGAGATGTAGAAGAGGCTCTGCGGAGCGTTGAGATACGTAGGGACGCCTTTACTGCAATCACGGAGTTGAAGAGGCGAGGACACAAATTAGCAGTAGTCAGTAGCGGGGTAGATATTCTCGTCCGTAGAGTGTGTAGAGAGCTCAATATAGATACGTGCCTTTACAATGAACTAGTATTCGTCGACGACGAGCTCGTGCCAGGCGGGATCCCAAGGGTCCCTCTACTCGAAAAGCCAACTATTATTCGTAAGCTTGCACACGACTTAGGCTTTAGCATCGAGGATGTAGTCTACGTGGGGGACAGCTCGTGGGATATTGACGTCTTCAAGGCCGTTCCCGTGTCTATTGCGCTGACTCCGTGTGGAGAGGAGTGTAAATACGCGAAGTACACTGTCAGTAGCCTAGTAGAGATCGTCGATCTACTAGATAGGTTAAAGTAATAATAGCCGTTCTTAGAGAACAGTATTTCAGAGTAACTGTTTTAACCGTGAAAGTAATGGAGTGGATAACTACACTACTAAGTATACGACCCGACGCGATAAGTGTGTGGTCTCATCCCGAAGTTAAAGAGAGGCTTTCATGGTACTACAGAGTTATGAGGAACGAGATGCCAGCGAAGTTTCAGATCGCAAAGAGGGTGCCAGTAGAGGCGGATCTCTTCTCGCAGGATCTGTCGCTCAGAGACCTGTGGAGTCTCCACGAGGAGTCTTCACGAATATTTAGAGATTACTTCGTGGCTGTTAAGAAAGGGGAGATCAATATTGAGCGCCTCGAGAGGCCTAAGCATAGCTACTTAGACGTTAAGGTAGCTATAGCGTACAGGTTAATGAGCCCCTGTAGGCTGTGTGAGAGGTCCTGTGGAGCCCTCAGATTAGAGGGTAAGCCGGGTGTCTGTCTCGTGGATAAGGACGCTATAGTTCACAGTTATTTTCACCACATGGGTGAAGAAGCCCCGCTTGTACCCAGTGGAACTATATTCTATGGTGGGTGTAATTTTAAGTGCGCATTCTGCCAGAACTACGATATAAGTCAAGTAATGGCGCGTAGCGGTGAGAGACTATCACCACGGGAGCTAGCTTCTATTCAGGTGTACTTGAGAAGGCGCGGTGCTCGAAATATAAATCACGTTGGAGGAGAGCCCACACCACACCTGCCATTTATACTGGACAGTTTGAGATATCTAGACGTAAGTGTCCCGCAACTCTGGAATAGCAATATGTACATGTCTCTCGACTCCATGATTCTACTCGAAGACGTTATTGACATCTGGCTACCAGATCTAAAATACGGCAATAACGACTGCGCGTGGAGACTAAGCAAAGTCAGAAACTACTGGGAGGTCACTACGAGAAATATTAAGAGAGCCCATGAGGCTGGAGACATGATTATAAGACACCTCGTCATGCCAAATCACATAGAGTGCTGTACACGCCCAGTCCTCGAGTGGATAGCTAAAAATACTCCTCGCGCGCTAGTAAACATCATGGATCAGTACCGCCCAGAGCACTTAGTCGCAAAGTACCCGAAAATGTACCCCGACATTTCCAGGAGGCCCACGCAGAGCGAGATGAGTGAAGCCTATAAAATAGCCAGAGAGCTGGGCATAGTATTTGAGCCCGTCTCCTGAACTTAGAGAATGCTACTCGTCGAAGTGGGTGCTAGTGATTTGACTGTGAGCCCTAAGCCCGGTGAGTACGAAGAGATCTACTTTGATGAATACTACAGGGTCCTAGTTTTAGGAGAGAAAGGCAACTACATAGTTTCAGTAGACGTGTATGCGAGAAGAGAAGAGTTTGAGTACTCAGAGAAGACCTGCGTTAATAGTGTGTGTCTACTAGTTAAAGAAGTCAGAGAGGCGACAAGCAGTGTACAGGGTGTTCTTAGAGTGCTTGTAATCGCGGTTAAAGTCCTAGAAAACCCCGTGGAAATAGTTAATGTTAAGTGGATATTGAATCACAAGCCAGATAGGGATGAAGTTGAGAAAATCTACAAGGAATCATGGAAGCTAGTGAGTGTACTCTGAGCGAGCAGACCTCTCAGAAGCTAAGAGAAGTTTATTTACTAATAGCACTTAGTACTCTCTTTAACAGGAGGCGTAGCGGTGAGAAATTGCAGGTCTTTGAACCTAAGTTGAAGGCTACACGCTGGGACATGCGGAGAGAGCTTGAGCTTCTCGACTTGTGGGAGAAGGAGAAACTATACGAGTTTACATACACGCCTAAGGACGAAGTTATCGCTATAGATACTCCACCACCGTACACTAGTGGAAGGTGGCATGTAGGTGCAGCTGCACACTACACTCAAATAGACATGATTGCCAGGTATTTTAGGCTAAAAGGATACAGGGTTCTCGTGCCATTTTACGCTGATAGAAACGGCTTACCTGTAGAAGTCCAAGTCGAGAAGAAAAAGGGAGTAAAACCACACGAGGTTGCTAAGACACCCGAGGGGAGACTACTCTTCCTTAATATGTGTAGAGAGCAACTAGACGAGATTGAAAGAGAGCTTGTGAAAATATGGAGACGACTCGGCTGCTCTTTTCAGTACTGGAGAAACGGAACCGACAGTGAAGAATACCGGAGGATTACTCAAGCTACTTTTATAGAGCTCTACAAGAAGGGCTTGATATACAAGGCGGAGAGACCTGTTAACTGGTGCCCTAGGTGTAGAACAGCCTTAGCAGAAGCTGAACTCGAGTACGAGCCTAGAGAGGACTACCTCTACTATCTTGTATTCGCCGTTGAGGAAATAGGTGAAAAAGCCGTAGTTGCGACTACAAGGCCCGAGCTTCTCCGCTCGTGTATGGCGCTTGTTTTCAATCCTAATGACTCACGCTACTTGCACCTTAAGGGGCTACACGCGGTAAACCCACTCTACGGCCACAGAATGCCCATATTAACTCACGAGTCCGTGAACCCGAATTTTGGTACAGGCCTCGTAATGGTGTGTAGTTACGGCGACCACGAAGACGTGAGGATGTTTAGGGATCTCGGGTTAACACCTCTAGTTATAGTAGACAAAGACGGCAAGATGAGGGAGGAAGCGGGTCCACTAGCCGGTTTAACTGTAGAGGGTGCTAGGAGGAAAGTAGTGGAAATTTTAGAAGAGAGAGGTTTACTCGTTAAAAAAGAGAAAATATTACATAGAGTCCCAGTCTGCTGGAGGTGTAAAACACCAGTTCAAATAATTCACGCTACAGAGTGGTTTTTAAAGCAGTTAGAATTCAGAGACAGCCTCTTGGAGTTAATTGAGAAAATAGACTTTAAGCCGCCTATGCACAAAGCGAAACTAGTGGACTGGATTACGAGTGTCTCCTCAGATTGGCCTATTAGCAGAGACCGGTACTATGCCACAGAAGTCCCCGTGTGGTACTGTAAAAAGTGCGGTGAAGTCCTATTACCAGAGCCCGGTGCGTACTACAGGCCGTGGATAGACCCTCCACCATGGAATAAGTGCCCTAAGTGTGGAGCCTCGAGATCAGAGCTTGTAGGAGAGACAAAGGTGTTTGATACGTGGTTTGATAGTAGTATTAGTGTCCTATACGTGACGGGCTACTTGCGAGATCAGAAGCTATTTGAGAAGTCCTTCTCGAACGCGCTGAGACCTCAGGGAGTGGACATTATTAGAACGTGGCTCTACTACTCTCTCCTAAGAGTCTACCAGTTAACTGGAAAGCCTGCGTTTAAGTGGGTTAGAGTCACAGGTATGGGTCTCGACGAGAAAGGCGAGGCTATGCACAAGTCTAAAGGAAACATAATTGACCCAGAACCCTACGTTGAGAAGTACGGTGCAGACGCTGTTCGCTTTTGGGCAGCTATTAGCGCTAAGCTCGGATACGATTATAGGTTTAGTGAGAACACTATTAAGAGCGGCCTACTCTTTGCTACTAAACTATGGAATATTGCTAGGTTTGTGTCTAGTTTTCCTGAACCCCATGACTACGCCCTAAGACCTATTGACAAGGCCACTCTAGCTTTAGTTAACAGGCTAGTAGTCGCCGTGGACAGGGGATATAGTGATCTCGACGTCTACGTGCCGGTGAACGAGTTGTACCAGTTCACGTGGAACTACTTTGCCTCTCACTACCTCGAGCTCGTTAAGAACAGGGCTTATAATTATAATGACAAGTACAGTGAACTCGAGCAGAAAGGCGCGTGGTACACGCTACACTACACGCTGAGAAGAATACTTATAATGCTATCGCCTATAATGCCCTTTATCACAGATGCTATCTATAGAGAGCTTTATAAGCACAGTGTACACTGCGAGAGGTTCCCTGAGCCCGAAGACGAGTACCTGAAGATCCCTGAGGACTTAGCCGTAGAAGTACAGCGCGTAAACCACACGGTCTGGAGATATAAGAAGTCCATAGGTGTTAAACTAAGTGAGCCGCTGAAGGGAGAAGTCTACTTAGATGCCAAATTTAAGGCGGTGGCTGATGAGCTAATAGATCTACACGGCTTTGAGCGCTTAGCATTCTATGAGAAAGAGCCGCCAAAAGACACCATAAAACTAGGAGAAGGTGTTTACATTAAATTCTCTTAGTGAAATCTCTTACTACCCTCTCAACACTCCACAAAGCCCTTTTCAACACTGTGTTAAAAGGGCGTGAATGAAATATGGGCTTAACTCTCCCTCGTTTAATAGCCTCTAATACTGAGGCAGGAGATAAGTCACTTACTTCTACATAAGTGTACGCAGACCCTATCTCCTCGGGAACGTGGGCATCACTACTCGCCAAGCCAGGCTTCCCTAGCATCTGAGCCGCTTTTAAAGCCTTTAAATTGGCTCTCTTCGTGGCAGACGCGTTCCACACTTCGATCGCATCCCAGTCTCTGATCTCTAGTATTAAATCACCTATACCAAGCCGTGTAATGTCATATGGGTGTGCAGGTACAACTAGGCAGTTTTCTGCGTGTGCTTTTTCAACTAGGTCTCTTACTCTCCTGGGAAAATCAACTTCTTTTTCACAGTATACTAGTATATCACCCTCAATACACCTGACTTCAACACCTATGAGAACTAGTGGTAGGTCTAATGCTCTATCGCGGTACCTGTAGGCGGCTACACTCCCAGCAAATGTATCGTGGTCCGTGATCGCTACGACATTTAAGCCTTTTTCACGTGCAACGTAAAGTACCTCCCATGGAGAGGCTTTACCGTCACTATATGTAGTATGCACATGGAGATCTGCTCTTATCAGCAATTAAAACACCCCGTGAAGGCCTATTATATAAGTAATTAGCGTGCAGAGTTGAGATAAAAACAGAGAGTACTTATAAATCCCTGAGTGGGGAACGTGGGTACTAATCAAAGCAACGTCAAAGTCGAGGTTGATACAGGTAAGTGCACACTGTGTAAACTCTGTGTTCTCTACTGCCCAACCTACGTGTTTAGTATAGTTAACGGCAGAGTTGTAGCGGATAGTACTAAGTGTATTGAGTGTTATGGATGTATACCTCTCTGTCCCAGTAATGCTATTCGAGTAGAGGTCTTCAATAGTAAGGTTTAAGCTCACTGTGACAAAATGGGCATTTATAGTGAACTTTCCTAGCGTCAGCTGCGCAGAAATATGCCTTTATGTTGTTACTTAGGCACTTTGAACAGTAGTAGATGTTCTTGAGCTCGTAACCGTGTAGAAAATCCAGCGTTGCACCACATAGTATGCACTTCTCAGTGGTCCACCCTTTATGCCCAGACTTGTTTACTCCTCGCAATAACCCTATAGTCATTACTGAGCACCTTTACAATAAACACGCTTAAGGGGTTTAAAAAGACATAGTAATCCTTTTGGTGTTCTCCTGGGTAGTTAGAAACGTGTGTGATTACTCAGTAGTAAAAGTCTTTAACTGTGAGTTAACATTTAAATGGCACGGCGGCGATAAAAGCTAATTTACGGGAGAAATGCCTGTCACTACGCCTGTTTATTGGTGATTATAGAGGTGTTGATTTTAGCGACATCGGATGTACATAGCCCCGAAAACCTCCAGTTGTTTCTTGAATCCCTTAACCAGGTTAACGTTAACCCCCATGTGGTGATATTCGCTGGTGATATGGTTAAAAGGAATAATGTTGTCGCACTAAGACCCGTTATTAACGCGGTGAAGCAGAAGTTTCCAGGTACAAGAATAGTTAGCGTTTTTGGCAACGAGGAGTTCTTAGGCTACGAGGAACTCTACATGTCAGTATACAGAGAGATTACTTGGCTAAACGACAGCTATCTCAGGGACACGTTCGGCGGAGAAGAAGTCTGCATTATTGGCACGAGAGGCGCTCTCGATAAGTTGACAACATGGCAACAGCGCAAAATGCCACTACTTGAGAAGAGGTACAAGGAGCTGCCAGGTAAAATTGAGGAAATAGCCCGGCAACTCAGAGCATTGAAGTGTAATAAGATAATACTTGTATCTCACTATGGGGTAACATATAAGAACCTAGTCGGAGAAGACCCCCAGACTCACCCATACTTAGCCTGTTCAAGACTTGAACAGGTGCTTGAAAAAGGCCTAGTAGACATAGTTATACACGGGCACGCGCATATGGGGGCTCTCGAGGTTATAGAGGTCCATGGTGTCACGGTATACAACGTGTCACTTCCAGCTAGGCGAAAGCTCGTTTTAATAAGTACGTGAAGATCTTACTTGAAGCCTTCAAAATAGCCAAACGCCGCTACTACAGTTACAACTTCACTTGCATCACTAAATAGTAACTTGCTTTTTCGAAGCGCAGTATCAATCTCATACATAATTCTCGCACAGTCTACTGTTTTCATGTAGCCACACTGCTCAGCACTCTTAGCTTTTTCAGCTAATTGTGGGGGTAACTGTGACTTAATAATATCCATGTACAGAGCAATTACACTGTGGAAGAGATTTCTCACGTTTTTGTATATTTCTTGAAGCCTTTTCAGGTATGTGAATATAAGCCCCTCCTGTACTTCTACTACGAGAAATCCTCTCCACCTGGATCCAAGTGCCTTGAGTACCTCGTTTAAGCTTGTTGAAGACTTTAAAATAGCTATATCCGCGTATCCGGAGCCTCTGAGGTGATCATACATGTCTAGTCTACCAATAGTTCTCAGGGTTTCAATGAAGTGTTTAACGTCGCTCCACAAGCCACTAGTAACCACTAGTTCCAGTGCCTTCTTAAACTTAGAGCTCTCCTCTAATATACTCTCAACACCACTTAAACCCAGTGCAGTACCCCCGGCTATGAGGGGGATAACGTACTGTGGATGAACAGCACTACAGGAACGAAACAGCTCTTTAAGGGGGTCTACTAGTAGCTTCTTGTATCCCATACTACTAGCAGCAATCTCGCCTCTCTTGACTTTACTCCCTACTTCTACAGCGTCTACTATGCTGTCAATAGCTGAGACCAGGTTGCAGAGGACCTCGTCGAACAAAGTACCAGGTGTGTATCTGTGAACACCTCCAGGTTTAATGTAGGCGTTAAGACCTAGCACAGCGCCCTCTACTAGGCTCTTCGCTATATTTAAACTCATCTCTAACCTCCAATATGCTTTACACTTAATTCCCTCATTAAAATCTCTAAAAGTTTCATAGTTCTATCCGTGAGTTTCTCCGCTACTCTCTTAGAGTACTCGTAGTATAGTAGGTGTTTTAGGTTAAAGATCTTCTCATGGAAGTGTCTAATTGAGTATTCAAGATCTCTCTGCTCTCTCTCACCATATAGAAATACCCTTAAAAACCCTACTACTCCAAGTGCGTCCAGCTTATCCGCGTCACTTAGTACTCTGCCAAGGTCACTTTTAGGACTAATGCCTCTAGCTACAGCGTAGCTAAAACTGTGAGCACTAATAGCATCTATTACTTCCTGCTTTAAACTACTGGGGCAATTCAGCTCTTCAAGCATGTACTCAGCTATGACTTTAGAATAATAAGCGTGTGGCTCACCTACTAGGCGTCCTAAGTCGTGGAGAAACACTGTTATTATTAGAACATCCTTGTTTACCTTTAAGTTCTCGTGATTAGTGATTCTCTTTGCCCAGCGGAGAACCCTATTTACGTGTTGTAATCCGTGATCAAACGACTTATCGTAGAGTACTCGAGTAATTCTCACTACTAAGTCTACTCTGTCAAGACACACCGTCTACACACCAGCACTTCACTAATTCCCGCAGTGTTATTACCGGTAGATCTACGCTTAGAGCTTGCCGTGCGTAGAGACCAGCTTTTTCTAGACTGCACTCTGATCTGGTGATAATGCCTGTAATTAGCCATGTCAGCGTGTCTAGGTGGACACAGGGGACTTCTAGTTCTCTGCACAGTTCTTCCCAAGCTCTTTGCACTAGCTTAGAGTAGTGAGTTTGAATCTTCCTCGCATAAGTAGAAATATTCTCAGCTGTTACCTGCTCGCCTCTAACTGTAATAATACAGCTCGCTAGTGCTAGTAGAGAGTTTCTGTAGTCGACTGGTATACTTAATCCACTGTAATTAGGCCTGAGTCCACATAGATTGCAGATGTAGCCGTAGATTTTACCAGCAAAGAGCAGAGTTTTAGACTGTGGGCTTGCTTTTAGTGTATTTGCCAATTTCTCTACTAATTTCACAATACTTTGACAGTACTTGGCTGGATCCTCTTGAAGCTCCTCTAAGAGACCTGAGCCTAGAATACTCCTAATTCTACGTAGTTTTTGCTCGAGTAGTCTAGGTGAGCGCGTTGATAAGAAGTCTCTAAACGCTTCGTAGTAGCTCAAATTCCTGTTTTCGCTAAAGTACTCAGCAAACTCTAGCCAGTACTGCTCACCAGGCATACTAAGCTGATATGAGACCAAGGCGTTTACAAGTGCGAGGACAAATCCCTCACTACAACCTCTAGTCTTCAAAAGGCTCTCTACAGCACTGTACTGTGGATCTCTCCTGTATAGGTTAACTATTACGTCTCTGTACGGCCTTAGATACTTAGCAAGCTCTCTTATTCTATTACTACTAACCTCTACTAGTAGCATTTAACGCGACACCTCTACTGTGAGTATAAAAGCCTATTATAACAATTTCAGGCTTGGTTGTTTAATTTGGCTGTAGCAGTGTTTACTTGTAAGCGAGATTATGTTACAGGGTACGAGGACGCAGAGGAGCTCGTAGTTTACGACATGGATAGTAAAGCCGTTATGTTCAAGGTGAAGAAGCCTCGTGATATAGGAGTCCTCGAGGATATACTGGATGATGAGGGTCTTGATCTCTGGGTTTTCGTAACAGCGTCTATACCCGAAGACGTGAAAAGCGCGATTGAAGATATGGGTGTAAAGGTACAATTAGTGGAGAAAATGTCTTTAAGAGAGATTTTAGAAGAACTATTCACCGTGTAATCTCATTACACATTCCTGAGTCTCGCTGGTGTACGACTAGTATGGTAAAGAAACACATACTCATAGACGTGGCTAATTGGAGTAGTGAGGTATATGAGAGAATCGTAAGCGCGCTGAGTAATTGTACTCTAATAGGAATGCTGAAAGCAGAGGATCACGAATTCGCATCTATGTACAAGTGCGATCAGGGAGTAATAGTCATTTACAGCTCGCGTATTGAAGGCCTAGTTGATGTACTCTGCGATGACGAGGAGGTCGCGTATAGGGTTCTTAGCGTTTTACCGAGGGAGAAAATAGTAGTAAGGTTTATTGAGAGGGGATTTAATTAAGGTTTCAAGTAGGTGTTTCATTTGAAGAACTCTACGAGAGGCTACACCATAGTATTTGAAGCTAGTAGCTGCAAGGGGTATGTTGAGGGAGAGGCTGCCAGAGAGTTGTATGAGAGGTGGTTTGGTAAGCGTGAAGGCAGTGGACTTACTTTAGACCTCGTTGAGGTATCGTATCTGCTACTCTCTGGTCACGCTAAGGTTGTTGCTGGTAACAGTACTCTTAGTAGTCTAGACGACCTCGTAAGATCCCACAGTGAGTGCTTTAAGGGCCTTTTCTGGCCTATGCTCTCTGTCTTCAAGGATCTGCGTGATAGGGGTAGGAGAGTGAGAATTCTAGAGCCTATGAAGTTCCTCGTTAAAGATAAGAGTGGTCACCTGAGACTAGTGTTTATTTTAGAGGAGAAGAGCCCTGTTAACATTGATATTCTCGAGAAACTAGTTGAGGAGGCGCGTAGAAACAACATGCTCGCAACACTGGCTATTGTGAGCTTACAGGGTGAGCTGACATACTACGAGGTGACACAGGCCGATTTGAGGGTGACTTAAGTGTGTAGTGAGTACCTGCCTCCACGTGGAATGCGCGATATTACGGGTGTTGAGGCTGAGCTATACGAGTACTTGTTCTCAGAGTTCAGGAGAGTAGCGAGAAGCAGGGGCTTTCAGCCAGTTATAACGCCCACTGTTGAGTACTTTAAGCTATTTGAGGTCAAGAGCGGGGAGGAAGTAAAGAAGTCTATGTACGTCTTCGAGGATAAGGCTGGTCGATTACTCGCTCTGAGACCAGAAGTAACCGCGAGCATTGTGAGAGTATATCTTAGGTTACTTAGAGCTCAGCCGAAACCAGTAAAACTGTACTACTTGGCTCAGTGCTTTAGGTACGAAGAGCCCCAGTACGCGAGGTATAGAGAGTTCTGGCAGGGTGGTTTAGAGGTTATAGGAGACCCGGACGTGAACGCTGATCTCGGCGCGGCGGTGACAGCTAGCGAGTTCCTCGAGTCCATTGGCGTTAAGCACTTCTACCTAGTTGGCAACGTAGCATTGTACAGGAACGTTATGAGGAGTTTCAATATTGACGAGGAGGCACAAGACCACATTTTACACTTAATTGACAAGGAGAAAGTAGACGAAGCTGTTGAAGAAGTGAAGTCTAGAGGGGGTGATATCGCCGCAGAAGTCACCTCTAAGCTGCTCTCAGCTGAGAGTGTTGATAGCGTTGAGAGCTACTTACAGGACTTAAAGAGCTATCTGGGCGACTTGTACGAGAAGACTCTTCAAGAACACATGAGAGTAATTGAGTTTACTAGTGCTCTCAGAGAGCTAGGTTACAGGGTAGTTTATAGTCCGAGGCTAGTTAGGGGGTTAGCGTACTATACTGGACTAATATTCGAGTACAAGACTGCTGGCGGAGAACTCGAGGTTAGTATTGGGGGTGGTGGTAGATATGATGGATTAACAACTGTGTATAGTGGCCCCTTCGAGTACGCTACTGGACTTGCACTTGGAATTGATAGAATAGCACTTGTGCTATCCAGTAACTTTCAGCTAAGAGAAGCCAGGAGTGTTAGTGTACTAGTACTTCGAGACGTTCCTATATCAGTGGGCTACAAGGTTCTGAGGCTAATACCCTCGAATTTCAAGGGCTTTGTGTACAGAGTTAACTCGCTCTCTAAGGGATTAAAGTACGCTAATAGAGTGGGGTGCGACTTCGCAGTAATTATTGGTAGTGTTGAGTATAAACAGGGTAAAGTAGTAGTTAAGAACATGAAGACTGGTGAGCAGGTCTTAGTTGACATTAATGCTCTTCCAAGTCTCTTAAACTCGAGTAGTGGAAGTAGTTAAAAGCCACACTTTTATTGTGAGGTTTTAGAGCGAGTAATAAGGGATTTAAGAGTAAACTAAGTGTAGAGGTGTTGTCTCTTGACTAGAATAAAGCTCGAGAAAATTGGAGATTACGAGTGGAGAATACCGGCTGGAGCAAAGCCGTGCATGAAGACAGATGCGATAATATTCGCTGACGAGTACCTACTAGAGAAGATGGAGAGTGATCTCACACTAGAGCAAGCCGCTAATGTTGCCTGCTTACCTGGAATAGAGCTGTACTCTTACGTAATGCCAGACGGTCACCAGGGCTACGGCTTCCCAATTGGAGGTGTAGCCGGCTTTAACCTCGAGGAAGGGGTAATAAGCCCGGGTGGAGTTGGCTACGATATTAACTGTGGCGTTAGAGTCCTCAGGACAAATTTATCCCTCGAGGACATTAAGGGTAAGCTAAGAGAGCTCGTGGACGCGATTTTCAAAAACGTGCCTAGTGGTGTTGGCTCAACAGGCTACTTGAAGCTCACAATAAGAGACCTAGACGAGGTCTTAGAGCACGGTGTGAAGTGGGCTATTGAGCACGGCTACGGCTGGGAGAGAGACGCTGAGCACACCGAGGAGAGGGGCGCGATGAAGGGTGCTCGAGCAGACAAGGTGAGTAAAGTAGCTAAGCAGAGGGGGCATGAGCAGCTTGGTACTCTAGGTGCAGGTAACCACTTTCTAGAGATCCAGGTTGTCGACGAAATATATGATCCAGGGGTGGCTAAAGTCCTCGGGATTACTCACGTCGGGCAAGTCGCAGTGATGATTCACACTGGTAGTAGAGGACTAGGTCACCAAGTAGCCAGTGACTACTTAATGGTGATGGAGAGGGCTATGAGAAAGTACGGTATAAGCGTACCAGACAGAGAACTGGCAGCACTACCCTTTAAGAGCCCCGAGGCCCAGGACTACTTTGCCGCCATGGCCGCGGCGGCTAACTTCGCGTGGACTAATCGTCAAATTATAACTCACTGGGTTAGAGAGAGCTTTAAGCAAGTATTTAGGAGAGACCCTGAGGATCTGGGGCTTGAGGCTATATATGACGTAGCGCACAATATTGCTAAAGTAGAAGAGCACGTAATTAACGGTAAGAAATACAGAGTTGTAGTACACAGAAAAGGCGCTACGAGGGCCTTTCCACCTGGACACCCAGATATACCGGCAGACTACAGCTCTATTGGGCAGCCTGTGCTAATACCCGGGAGCATGGGTACAGCGAGCTACATACTAGTAGGCATCCCTGAGGGGGCTAGAACCTGGTATAGTGCACCCCACGGTGCCGGGAGGTGGCTCAGTAGAGGAGAGGCTATTCGATCCTACTCACCAGACCGCGTAATAGCAGAGTTAGAGAGAAAGGGTATAGCTGTACGAGCCGCTACGAAGAGAGTCGTTAGCGAAGAGGCTCCTGAAGCCTATAAAGACGTCGATAAAGTCGTATTTGTCGCTGAGAAGACTAAGATATCTAAGCCCGTAGTGAGGCTTGTACCCATAGGAGTGGTTAAAGGCTAAACTACTTTGTCTTAGGTCCTCCCTTAAGGATCTTTTTCGGCCTTAAAGTCCCCTTAGACCGGCATCTCCTACACTTCACTGCCTCGGGAGGGTTGAGCGCGCCGCACTTTCTACACACTTTTTTCCTTAAGACTCTCTCCTCAACTATTTTCATTAACTCTGGGTCTGTTAATGGCACCTCGATACACCCCTGCTCCTCTAGGCCTGTATGCTGTGCGCCGTGACTCTCTAAATCATTACTTGGGCTTTTAAACACCACGTTGACTAGAGTTTAAGCCCGGCTTCTTCTAGTCTTCCAGCTATGACTCTCTGCTCCCCTGGAGGGTATAAGCTTATTGTCTGCTCAATTAGCTTCTTGTTTAATACCCCCTTGGCTTTAAGCTCGGAGATGTACTTTTTAAGCTTATTTACGTCAACTCCCTGTCTAGCCTTGAGCACGAGGTAGTGCTCTGGTTTAATTAGGGGGATTTTCTCGCCGTGAACTCTTATTTCTCCCGCGCTCTCAATGATCTCGACTGGTATCTCGACGTCCATGTAGTTCTCGTACAACTCGACGACGAGGTGTCCCTCTCTAAGCTCTACTACTAGTGCTGGTGTACCGATCTCCGTTGAGGAAACGCTCCAGTTCAATTCACGTGCTAGGTTCTCGTAGAATTCCCGCTCTACTAGTGGGCTGGGTTCTAGTACAAATAAGTCTACGTCTCCCTCTAGCTTCTTGTACTCGAGGAAAACCTGGACTACTGTATCTCCTATTACAACTGCTTTTACACCTCTCTTTGCTAGCTCTCCATACACGTATGCTAAGTCCTCTATTGTGTAAGCCATGTAGACACCTAGATTTTAGAGAAGCACGTTTTATTTTAATAGTGCTTGGTGAAAGTGTTGTTTAGTACTGATCGCGCTAAGAGACTTCAAGAAGAGCTCTCAACTAGGGTTCTGAGAGAACTGCCCAGTACCCCGCCACTAGACTACAGTAACTTAACTTACGTAGCCGCGTTTGACTCAGCATACGCTAACTCTAAGCAATACGCTGTCGTAGTACTATACGACTACGTTAGGAGAGCTGTTATTGAGAGAAAACACGCGATCGTCGAGGTGAAAGTACCCTATATTCCGGGGCTACTAGCATTTAGAGAAGTGCCGGGCTATATGAGGGCTTATAAGCACTTAACTACTAAGCCGCAGATAATACTAGTTGACGGGCACGGGCTCACACACCCGAGATCTTTTGGAATAGCAACACACCTAGGCCTAGTACTAGGAGTTCCAAGTATAGGTGTCGCTAAGAAACACCTCTACGGAGAGGTCTTTGTGGATCCAAGCGGGAGGAGGCTTATTAAAGCACACGGGTTAGTCGTTGGAGAAGTACTCGTACATGAGGGTAGAGAACTATATGTCAGTATAGGGTACAGGGTACGCCTCGAGGATGCAGTTAACACTGTTAAAAGCCTCTTAGTTGAAGGCATTGACCTACCAGTCCCACTACACGAAGCAGACAAGTACTCAAAAATAATAAAGAGACAGCACTAAATAGAAGCACGGCACCCTCAGGGCCCGTCGCCTAGCTAGGATAGGGCGCCGGCCTGCGGAGCCGGAGGTCCCGGGTTCAAGTCCCGGCGGGCCCGCGATCCTCTACATAATTTGTTAAAACTCCAGCTGACTTCGAGGAGTTCCTATATGAGAGGAGGGAGAGGAGAGAGGTGAGAAACCGAAGGCAATAGCAGTAGCTTATTCATGAAGCACCTCGAGAATAAAACTCTGAGTGATGAATTAATTAGCTATGTTGTAAACTACGAGTACAAATGGCTTCCCAGCGTCTTCGAACACTACATCCAGTACTTATAGCTCAAACTCAATGCAAGGTGTTAGACATAAAAACTATTTCTGTCTAACACCTCGCGTGGAAAAATAAGCTGAGATCCACGTATACACAGAGCGTGTCTGTAAAGTAAATCTACATAGGTTTAGACCATTCTAAGTTTAAAATGCTAAATATAAATTACACGATGTAAGAGTGAGAATATCATTCTTTACTTATTTATATCAAAAAACATTAGAAACGTTTCCCCTTTAATTACACTGTGGGGGACTGGTGCTGTTTATGTCAACTAAGCTTCCGTTTAGAATTCCTCCTCGGCTTATTATCTACGTCTTCAGTCTCACATATATGAATATAATTTCAAGTTATATTTCTGGCGAAATGGGATTTTTAATTTCCAGCATCATATTTTTTGGAGGTGGATGTTTCGATCTATTTATCGCTGAGCCTAAATTATCGAGGCGCGCGTCTATTGCCCTGGTAACTATAGGTTTATGTCTGTATGCTCCAGCGCCATACCTCGTGCTACAAGGGTATCTTCGGCTTAACCCCCAGTTCCCAAGGGAACTAGCCCTCGTGGTAATCGCGGGACTAGTACTCTTCTTCATCTCACTTATCTACGGCTTCATTCGCTATAAAAAGAGTCTAGTAACAGAAACCCAAAGAACTTAATGAAGTACAACTTAAACTAGCAATTCATGATTGCTACCTCGGCGCTGTGACATCTCTACGTGAGAGAGCCGTAGTTGCGTTAAGGGTTTATTTAGAAAAATCCATTAACACAACACTACACTACTACTTCATTAATAAAGATACAAACCTCTTACTCCCCAAATACCCTCTGTAGAATTGCCCTAACTCAGTATTTAAGCAACGGTAAATGAGTACCTTTACCTTCTATAGTGTTATGAGTACTAGTAGCCCGGTGGATAGTGCCGCGAAGACTAGACTTAGTCTTGAAGCCACGTAGCAGCCGTCTCTTACTAGCCCGATTGGCGCTGAGAGTAGTATTATTCCCAGGTAGCCGTATAGGCCTATGAGCCAGGTGTTTCCGTGTACTATTATGGGTATTTGCGAGAGCATTATGTATGATGCTGAGACTAGGAGAGCTAGTATTAACACGTGTAGTGCGTAGAGTCGCGTCTTCTCTCTAACTAGTATACGCGTGCTCATTAACTCCTCAATAAAGACATTTACAGCCGACAAGTACGCTATGCCGGCATACCCGTATTTCACCGGGTTAAGTAGAAGCGTTAGTATTTTGACCGGTAACTGGGGGAGTTTAAGCCTACTGAGAACTTCGTGTCCCTCTAAACCACGTGAAAGTCCAACACTAATAGCTCTTAAAACCTCAAACCGGGATTTTCCCAGAGAGTCTAGTAGAGCGAGATCCAGGGACCTGCCGAGTAGTACTTCGCTGTGCGTTTCTCTAAAAACCTTAATTGCCTCCACTTCTAGGCTAAATAGGGCCTTCACAAGCCTCCTTGTCGCTGAGTGCAGTAATACTAGAACTATTAGGCTGAAAAAGCCCAGTTGAAGCGTAGTGACGAAGACTGGGAGTGCTAACATGTAGAGTAAGTCGACAAGTAAGAGAGCGCGGTGTACTGGGTAGTAGAGTGACCGCGCAATCTTAAAGGCGAGTATGTAGCTGAGTAGACCGCTGAGCTGAATAGCTAGTAGACTAATCCACGCTGGAAAACCCCATATTGGCATTACAACTAGTAGTGACAATGTGAGTATTAGGGCTATATTTGACTCGTAGAGTGTCTCTAAGACTCTCAGTGAGCTCTCGATTCTAGCCTTCATAGCCGAGAGCTCTGAGCGGAGAGAGCTATTAACATAAGTCCTCGTATCTCCACTCGTAACTAAGACGTCACTATAACCCCTCAGAAAACCCGCTAGTCTAGTAGCTCTGAGCTCTCGGCTGAGCTCTTGTAGAGCCGCGCGTGGATCCCCCAGAGACTTCTCCAGTATAGTGTAGAGTCTCGCCACCTGCTCGTAGCAGTCAGCTACTCTAACCTCCCCCCTATGGATGGCGTTGAAGACGTCGTATACTCTGAGGCTCACCGACTCAAAAGCCGATAGCACGGTGAGGAAGTCCGCGAAGTGCTCTTCAAGGCACTTGTTAAGACTACTGCGAGTAAGCCTCCTCAACACTATAAACACCCTTCTCGCGCTCACCACTAAGCCCCCGTACAGAGCAGTACTCTAGCATCTTCCCAGAGAGCTCTCTGTGCGAGAAAACCCCTTTCGAAACAAGCTTCTCGAGGAAGAGAGCTCTCTCAACTAGCTCTTCTCTTAATTTCTCGCCGTGATAGTGTAGTTTCAGCCTTTCACACCGCGAGGCTATGTCCTCGACGCTGATGTTTCCCTGGCTACTAGAGTCAAATATGTCAACTAGAGACCCAGTACTCGAAACCTCAGAGACTCTGACAACATGTCTCTTAGCGCCCTGAACACTCATTAACACTATTGCCCAGATGTTGTTCAGGAGGTTCTTGGGTATTGATATAGGTGGCGCTGTAAGCCTCTGTATAACAGACTCCGAGCTGTCAGCGTGAATAGTGTTTAAAACCCCGTGGCCCAGCCTTGAGGCCTGTACTAGTAGGCGGGCCTCTACACCTCTAACCTCACCGATAACAATGTAGTCGGGTCTACGCCTCAAAGCGAACTTTAATAGGACGTAGCTGTCTATTGGGGATACTTGAGAAAACACCTCGACGCGCTCAAAGAGGACATCCCACAAGTCACTAGTCGCTACGAGCTCGGGTGTGTCCTCGATTATAATGACCTTTCTACTCGGCGGTATAAGCGTGAGCATTGCTTGGAGTAGTGTCGTTTTACCGGCGCCCACAGGCCCCGCGATAATAACCCAGCCACGCCTCTCCATAACGAGCCAGAGGTAGGATGCGAGCTCAGAGGTTAATGTGCCCTCATTTATTAGCTTAGTAATAGTCCAGAGCTCGCTCGGCTTTTTCCTAATAACTACACTAGTACCCTGAGATGAAACCCCGTCACCGTAGACTATACTAGCCCTTATTGATCCCTTAATAGAGCCCTCTGCGAGAGGGTTTGTAATAGAGATGTGCTTACCCGCCTTCCTAGAGATAGTCATCGCGATCCTGTCTACGAGCCCTGGCTCTAAGATCACGTTGCTTTTAACCCACCCGTGCCACGATAAGTCACTGTGTACAACGTGTACTCTTCCACTACTCCTACTCAGAGAGATGTCCTCTATTTTTCCGTCAAGGACAAATGGGAGTAGGGGGCCTAGTCCACTGTAGATCTTGAAGTAATTGTAATCACTCGGGCTGAGAGAGCCCTGCGTACTCGAGTAGTCTAAGTTGTCCTCTACGCTGCCACCTGCACTCCTCACAAGCCTCTCTACTACTGCACTAATATCTCTCCATGTCAATTCAGGCTCTGCTACTACGTAGTACAGCTCTCCACTATTCAAGCCAATAACCACATCTACTACGCCTAGTAGCGTATACTGCTCTAATATCTCAGTTAACTCTACTTTCTCGTACTTACAGCCCCTAGTGTAGAGGTCGTAGAGGAGCTCGGTTATTTCCCTAGTAAAGTCGCTACTCTTAGTACTCAGGGGCTTAAGTAACTTAGTTAGAGCGCGGAGGGGAGATGGAGTTGTAAAAAAAGACCTTATGTTTAAACTGGGTTCTCTACGCAAACTACACACCGCTTTAGCCTATTACTCTAACAACCGCGGGCTCTGTTCTACGCGCATTGTCGAAGTGCACAATTACGTAAACTGGTCTCTGAGCGGTGTTTATACTTATAGTTCTAGTCTCACCCGGCGATAATGTAATTCCAACAGTGAATTGCAGAGAGCTCTTATTCTCCAATATAACCTCAACTGTGGTGATATTGGCGTTGCTCATACCAATGTTCCTGACTGCGATGTCTAGTCTCCCCAGCACTGATAGGTAGTAGGCGTTGTCAATTACTACCTCGCTCGACTGCACTGATACCGCGAGGTATCTGGATACGTACGCGTAGAGGAGTAGCCCTCCAGCTATTGTTAATGCTAGTAGTATTGACGTCGCAACTATTCCCGAAACTCCCTTCACACTCAACACCCCAGTGTATACTAGGAGCTTTTAACAGGGAGACATTGACGGGATTTTTAAGGGGCTTAAGATAGAGCAAGCCGAAAGTATTCCTAAAACTCAGGAAGCTGGCACGAAGAAAGTGCAGTCCCAGATCTCCACGCTCCGGCAGAACTTTTCTTATTTAAGAAGGTGAGTTAGAGATAAGGACGTTCTAAGCGAGGAAAGCCTTAATCCAGCTACTTATAATCCAATAATAAAGTAGGAAATCAATGGCGCTCTTAAAGGTGTTGTGCTTATGTCTACTATTGGAGAGAAGTACACGAGTATTAGCCCAGCAGAGTTCTTCTACAAGTACCGCGAAGTAGCCGGGTTCGCGAACCCGGTAAAGGCGTTTTACCAGACTATTAAAGAGCTCATTGACAACGCTCTCGACGCGACTGACATGCACGGGGTTTTACCAGACGTGAAGATCTCTATTGAGAGAGCCGATGAAGTACAGGAGTTCTACAAGATCACAGTTGAAGACAACGGTATAGGTCTACCGCCCGACGTTGTGCCCTATGCTTTCGGAAGAGTACTCTTTAGTAGTAAGTACTCTATGAAGCAGTCTCGTGGAATGTATGGTCTAGGCGTAAAAATGGTTGTCCTCTACGCGCAGATGACTACTGGGAGGCCAATAGAAGTTACTACTAGTAGAGAGAACTACAGAATGATATACTACTTCAAGCTCAGAATAGACATTAACAAAAACGAGCCAGTTATAATTGAGAGAGGAGCTTGGAGAAAGACGCGAGACTGGCATGGAACAATTGTCTCAGTTACTATTGAGGGAGATTGGAACAGAGCCAAGCAGAGAATTTTAGAGTACCTTCACAGAACATCAATTATTACACCATACGCGAATATAACTCTCATTACACCAGAGAACGAAATAGTACATTACCCTAGAGTAACCACAGTACTGCCCAGGCCTCCTCGCGAGACTAAGCCCCACCCACACGGAATAGACCTCGAAATGCTAAAAATGCTGTTAAACAACAATGGAGATAAAACCCTCGAAGAGATCCTAGTGAGCAGTTTTCAGAGTATTGGTTCATCAACAGCTAAAGTACTCTTAAGCACTGCTGGCATCGACCCCTCTAAGAAGCCGCGAGAACTCGCAGAGGAGGAGATACAGAAATTATTCAATACTATTAAAAACTACGATAAGTACAGGCCACCACTCTCAAGTGCGCTCTCACCTCTTGGAAGAGAAGTGATAGAGGCCGGGTTAAAGAGAATTTTCGAGCCCGAATTCCTCTATGCTGTTAGTAGAAGTCCACGCTCATATGAGGGTCATCCATTCATAGTTGAGGCGGCGTTAAGCTACGGCGGCAAGACGCCCATGAGCCCACAGGATCAACCGGTGGTGCTGAGATATGCTAATAGAGTCCCCCTTATATACGATGAGAGCACAGATGTTATAACTCAAGTTGTAAAAGAAGACATAAACTGGGATCACTACATGACCTCTTTTCCAGCACAGCTCGCTATACTAGTACACATATGTAGCACTAAAATACCATTTAGAGGCGTTGGAAAAGAGAGCATAGCCGACATTCCAGAGATTAGGAGGGAGATAAGACTAGCTATTATGGAGGCCGCTAGGGAGCTTAAACACTACCTCGCTAGGAAAGCCAGAGAAAAAGAGGCTCTACGTAGAGTAGAGACAATAGCAAAGTATATCCCCGAGGTCGCTAGGTCTCTATTAATAATACTAGAAGACGAGAGTAATGAGTACGCGAAGAAAACTCTAACTCATAAATTAGTGACACTAGTGTCGAAGAGGTCCGGTGTGCCGGTTAACGTCGTTGACTCTATTGTTAAATCAGTAGAGATAGGTGCATGAGCTTGGCTAGTTCCGAAGTAGACATTAAGACCCGTTCAAGAGCTTTAGAGCTAATAAGATCTCACTTTAAGAAGCTCGTGGAGGAATCAGAAAAGGGGCATAAACTACAACTAGTATTCCCGAAGAGAACACTCTCAAACACTATTTATGATCAAAAGGCTAAAATGCTACTGCTAGGTCCCGATGTACAGTACCGGTCTTTCACTGATATTAACGAAGCTAAGAAATTCATGCAGACACTACTAATGGCCTCGATAATATACAATACGCTCAGAAACAACGAGTACCCCACTATCCGTGACCTATTCTACCGTGGAAAACACAGTATTAGCTACACTAGTGTAGATGGAAAAACTATTTCCGAGAACAGCTGGGATGAGCAGAGAGAATCCGACAGCGTAATTAGAGACTTAGAAGTACTGCTTAATATTCTGCGCGAAGACCTCTTAATACTGAGTAAAGAGAAGGGAAAAGTAGTTGGGAACTTAGTTATTAGGAGTGGAAACGACGTAATAGACCTCAGTAAAATGGGTCACGGAGCCTACGCGATTGAGCCTACACCTGACCTCATAGAGTTTATAGATGTAGACGCCGAGTACGTACTAGTAGTAGAGAAAGACGCTGTATTTCAGCAACTTCACAGGTATGGCTTCTGGAGGAAAAACAAGGTTGTTCTAGTTACAAGCGCTGGCCAGCCGGATAGAGCCACGAGGAGATTTGTTAGGAGACTAAGCGAGGAGTATAAGTTGCCAGTGTACGTGCTCTGTGACAGTGACCCGTACGGATTCTACATATACAGCGTGTTTAAAGTTGGAAGTATAACGCTCTCGTATGAGAGTGAGAGGCTGTCAACTCCAACGGCTAAGTTCATAGGTGTAACGCTCACAGATATTTTCGGCACAGAGATCTTCAAGGACGTGCTTAAAAAACACGGAGTAAAAGAGGCTCTCGAAGAGGTCACTAAGGGGATTTCAAAGCTGGGGAGTAAACAGCCGTATCTAACTCCCGAGGAGAGAAAGAACTTTGTGATCAAAGCTAAGCTGAGAGACGTGGAGAGGGCTGTTGAGCTCGTGGGGTACAGAGTAGCAGAGGCGTGTTTAGAGTCTCCCGAGTACAAGAGTAAAATTAAGAGAAAAGAGGGAGCGAGCGGTTATCCGTGGTTTCTCACACCTGAGTGGGTTAGAGAGCTCTGTATATTCTTTTACACTACGAGTAAGCTTGAAATAGAGGCTATTACTGGAAAGGGCTTAAAGTTCCTCGCAGACGAGTATATTCCGAGGAAAATTAAGAGCGGTGACTGGATAGAGTAGTCAGCTGAGACAGGTCTCCACACACCTAGCGGTTATGGGGACTCATCATCGTTAGTAGTTTTGTAGACACGTATTTAATGTTTCACTCCTCGACGTAGTCAATAATTCTGTGAAAAGTATTCTTATTGCAATTTGGACAGTAGTGGTAAATTCTCGAGAACTCCTTCTTTAGCGGGAAGCTAACATACAGCTTCCATTCTAATCTACACTCAGAGCACTGTAGTATCCAGTAGCCCAAATCTCACACCCTCACACTCACAGAATACAATATTCGCTTATTATACCTGCACTACCCCTACCAATAAACTTAACTCTAGTCCTTGAGGACGTTTCTCCCAGATCACTCGTAGTCGATCTCTATTTCTACGAGGTAAACAGAGGTTGCTTAGATAGGCTCATAGGGAAGTAGGGTTCAACTCTCGGATACCCCTCACACTCCTTCCTCAATATCTCAATGAACTCGTCTAGTTTCAGTGTAATTTGCTTATTAGTTGCACGTATTCTCACATTAAGCGTCTGTGTCTCAAGCTCTCTATCACCAAGTACCACAATGTATGGTACCCAGAGAACCCCTGACTCCCTAATTTTCTTCCCGAGTGTTATATCCCTGTCATCCACGTCTACTCTAAACCCCTCGTCTAGAATACGCTTTGCCACACTGTACGCGTATTCAACGTGCTCTCGAGACACTGGGATCACTCTGACCTGGACGGGTGCAAGCCACAGTGGCAAAGAGGGTACTTGCCCGGCTTTCTCCATGTTGGCTGCCGTGTCTAGAATCATGTAAATGTATCTCTCAATACTACCTATAATAGCGGTGTGTATTATAACAGGGTACTCCTTATCGCCTTTCTCGTTCACGTACGTAATACCAAATCTCTCACTATTACCAATATCTATTTGAAACGTCGCTATTTCTCTCGGCCTATTCAAGTTGTCTATTATGTGGTACTCTACGTTGAGAACCCAGTAGTAGATCCCGGGCGGAATTACGGCTACTAGTGCGGGGTACTCATCGCTCTTAATAAACTCTACTAGGACGTCTCGGTAGTTATCGAAGAAATCGCGCGTAACATTGTACAGGGCAATATACCTCCTACCGGCTTTGCGGGCTTCGCTGTGTATTTGCCTCTGGACGATTTTAGATACTTTAATCGCCTCTTCGAGGTCTCTAGTTAATATGTGTAAGTCTGGCATATAGAACTTCCTTAGCCTAAAACACAAGTTTAACTCTCCCCGCTGCTCAAGCCTATAGCTATCTGCGACTTCAAACACCCCGAATGGGAGGTCCTTGTAGCTTATAATCCAGTCTTTTAACATAGCAAACTGCTGGTGGCAAGCAGCATATCTCAACACGTACTTCTCATTGTCTACTTCAACCTCGTAGAGCCGGTCTCCAAAGAGTACTGCGTGCTCGTAAACCGGCTTCTCCTTTAAGTTAAACATATTAGTGCCCATAACTCTAAACACGGGTACTCCTAGTGACCGCGCCACCTGCCAGGAATACCTAGACACAGCCTCAACTATTACAGCCGCATACGGCGAGTAGCGCATGTGCCCGTGATCGCTCATAGGCTCCCATTCGAGGCCGAACTTCTTACAGTAGTAGTTAACTCTGTTCTCTCCACCCTCTAGCTCTCTCCCGTAAACCTCCTTATCTACTAGTACTTTAAGTTCACTGTAGTTAGTGTAGTCAAACTTGTCTGGAGTATAGACCTCGCCCATGGGGGTTACAATGTAAAACTCCTTCACTATAGTGGGTTTTTTAGCGGGCTGAACCTTCTTGACAATTGTTCTCGACAACTCGCTTAGAGGGTGACCGTAGCATTCGAGTTTAAAGGACTTGTACCAGCCGAAAGGCGCCTTGTAAACCGGTATTTCCGATTTCTGTGCGAGTGTGCTGTAGAGAGAATTCAACACCTCTATAGCCCTATGTGGTGGAGCTAGCTGCGAGGATAAGTGAGCGTATGGATATAGGACTATACTAGAGGGTTTAACCTGCCTCGAGACACTAATTATCTCAGACGACGCCTCCTCTACAGTGTCAGCAGAGTCCTCAGCCTCCACAGTAACGAATACTACAAGCGTGTTCTCAAATACACCCTCACTATTAGCTTGGTTTACTGGCTCGGGCTCTTCGACTGCTCTCTCTAAAACCCTGTAGCTGAAACTACGCGCGTGTATTGTAAGTATTCTCACTTAGACACCCCACTAATCTCAATTGTGTTATACCCTCTCGTATATTAAACGTTTAAAAAGTATTGATAAAAATAGGTGGGTGAGTAAATTGTCTGAGAAGAGCTCTGAGAGCACATTTATATCTGTTAGAGATATTCCAGGGGTTAACCCAGCAATAGCAGAGAAACTAGAGGCCGCTGGCTATGTATCAGTGTGGAGTATTGTCGTCGTGAGGCCCGAGGAGCTCGCCGAGAAGACTGGTATTCCCGTCCCAGTGGCATCAAAGATCATTGAGAATGCTAGGAAAATGCTCGGTATTAGGTTTAAGACAGCAAAGGAAGTAAAGTCTGAGAGGCTAAATGTAAAGAAGATCACGACTGGTAGTAAGGGGCTTGACGAGCTACTGGGCGGCGGAATTGAGACAAAGACTATAACCGAGTTCTACGGGGAGTATGGTAGTGGTAAGACCCAGATCTGCCACCAGCTAAGTGTAAACGTCCAGCTTCCTTACGAGAAGGGTGGCTTACTCGGGAGAGCCGTGTACATTGACACCGAGGGTACTTTTAGGTGGGAGCGAATTGAGGCTATGGCTAGAGCACTGGGACTGGACCCAGACACTGTAATGGACAATATCTACTACATTAGAGCGTATAATAGCGACCACCAGATCTCAACCGTCGACGACCTCTTCTCCTTCGTCCCAAAGAATAACGTTAAGCTCGTAGTAATAGACAGCGTTATGAGTCACTTCAGAGCCGAGTACCCCGGAAGAGAGCACTTAGCTGAAAGGCAGCAGAAACTAAACGCTCACTTACACCAATTAATGAGGCTGGCAGAGGCGTACAATATAGCTGTCGTAGTCACAAACCAGGTAATGGCTAGACCTGACATATTCTACGGAGATCCCACAATGGCCGCTGGAGGACACGTCTTAGCACACGTACCTGGTGTTAGAGTCTACCTTAAAAAAGCAAAGGGCAATAAGAGAATTGCCAGAGTAGTCGACGCTCCTCACTTACCAGAAGGAGAAACCGTATTTGCTATAACAGAGGAGGGCATTAGAGACGTAGAAGAGTAGTTGTCGTACTCCACTGTAACCACACCACGCACTAGTACTGGTTGATTGAAGTGAAAGTACTCTGGAACCCGTGGAGATACGAGTACGTAAAGAGCACTACTAAACCCCAGAGCGGAAAAGAGTGCTTGTTTTGTAGACTACAGGGTCTGAGTGACGAGGAGGCGCTAATTGTACACAGAGGTAGACACTTCTACGTAGTCTTAAACGCGTATCCTTATAATACTGGTCACCTAATGATCGCGCCGTACAATCACGTCGCCGAGCCTACAGAACTCAGAGAAGAGGAGCTGCTTGAATTAACACTCCTAATAAATAAGTCCCTCATTGCTTTGAGAAAAGCCTTAATGGCAGAGGGTTTTAATATAGGCTCTAATATAGGGAGAGCCGCTGGCGCGGGTGTCCCAGAGCACTTCCACGTGCACGTAGTGCCCAGGTGGGTTGGAGACGCAAACTTCTTAGCTGTGATTTCAGGAGTAAAAACGCTACCTATGGGGCTTCGAGAAGCATACGAGTTGATTAAGAAGAGTTGGGTGGAGAGTGCTTAACATGATCTCTAGGAGCGACTTAAACGTTCTCGAAGAGTACGTTTTCCACGATGAGAAGAGGTTTAGAATTTGCGTTAAAGGCACAAACATAGTGATCAACGTGAAAGCTGATGACGAGAAAGAGGCCATTACGAAAGCACTACAAATCTTGTCACAAGTAGGTTTAACTCAGGATTCGCTAAGAGAGCTGAGGAATATCATTGGGGAAAAAGCACTCTGCAAGTAGTCAGACCGCGGTAATCTCTTCACTCCCTATCTAGAGGTCTAAGAGGGCAAATCTCATCATTTACGACTACACTTTAGTAAAGCGTCTTTATATAACTTTGAGCGCGCTGAATACACCCTATATTCTCTTAGATTTGAGCTTAGCTTTCTGAGAGAGTATCTCCTCGTACTCCTCTAGTAGCCTCCTAGCATACCCCTTAACGTCGCCCTGAGGCATTCTTTTTAAGAGCTCTCGCGCAAACTTCGCGAAGCACCTATTACTGTGAAATTCTAGTACTAAGTCCTCAATACCTATAACTACACCATGCCCGCGTGGAAAAACCCTACCGCACACTACACACTTATGCCGCTCTCTCCCGGCACTCACGTAAACCAGCCTCTCTCATTTTAGAGTAGAGCTTAGAGACCTCTAGGGTGTACAGTCTTATTATGTAGGGTAGCTTTTCACCGTGTATTTCTATAAACCTCCTCTCACGGTTCTCCTCTATGCACACATCTCTACTGAACTCAAAAAACCTCCCATCTAAAGCTATTCCAGACCTATACAAAGTGAAGGAGCGCGGTATAAATAGTTGTTTAGGTTGCTTCACTGACTTTGTAATTGCGAGGCGAATGCCCTGAAGCACACCTGCGAGAAACAAGTACATTACCATAAAGTAGACAAAACGCACTAGTATTTCGTTATTTAAAGCCCCAGCTAACTCCAGGACACGGGGACCTATATGCTCGTAATATAGTGGAATTAATAGCAAGGCGACTAGTGGAAACACTAGGTAAATCATTGTTGACTTAACCTGGCTTCTCAACTCGTTAATAACGAGAGAATCATACATCATCGCCTGCGCGGTTGCTGTCTCCTTGAAGAGAACAGGGCCCGCTGAGGCCTCTACTCTCTTGAAGACTCTAGTACCTATCTTCGCACTAATGATCATGATGAGTAAAAAGTACAGTATGAACACTAAGAAAAAGTAGCCGGGTATAAGTGCAGCTATTAGAGCAAACATCACCATTGACAAGGCTTGAATCAGTATCATTATCTTCCTGCTAAACATGACTACACCTACAACTCTCTAAATCCTGATTCAATTTGTAGATAAAGATTAATAAGCCAGAATACATAGTAAGGCACGGTGATGAATCGCCACTTACCGGATAAGTGACGAGGGTCCGTGTTTCTGAGTACTAGTGAGTAGATAGCTTAGCTGTGAGGAGCGATGGGAGTCTGATCGGTGAGGAGATTGTCCCCGACCGAGTAATTCAGTACACTCTTTTACGGAAATGGTGACAATGTTTTTGAGAGAATTATGACTACTATTACGAACACTATGCATATGAATATTAAGAGGTGTGGCTTTATTGTTACCGTCGCCTCTGTTTCCTCATAGAATCTTATTAAACCAGCCGCTGACACCACGCCAGGCGTATCTCTCCTACCTTTACGTTTACTCACAAAGCACCACCCACACTACTAACCATAAAACTCCGGGGATTAATATTTACAGAGATAGAATTCGGGGATGTAAAGTGGACTTAAAACAGGCTCAGAGACTAATACGCGAGAGGTTTTACGAGAGGGACTCTACAAGGGGGCTCTACGCGACTTTTACTTGGTTTATTGAAGAAGTAGGAGAGCTGGCAGACGCTATAATTAAAGTAGACAAGGCATCCATAGAAGAGGAGCTGGCAGATGTTTTCGCCTGGCTTTTGAGTATTGCGAACTTACTAAATGTAGACTTAGAAGAGGCTTTTAAGAGCAAGTACGCTCCTCTAAAACACGAGTAGTCGAGTTGTTCTCTACATTTCTTTAATAGCGCGTATAATTGTACTCGCCAAGTCCACACTCTCCTCTAGAATAGTCCCTGTGACAACTATGTCGGCACCGTGCTTAGCCAGCTCTCTAGCTACTTCAGGTGACCTTATTCCCCCGCCTACTATAGTTACAAGTCTTGTGTACTTTTTCACAAATTGTGGAAGTACAGGTGAGAGCGGCTCTTTAGCACCACTACCAGCCTCCAAGTATATGTACTTGAGGCCTAGCATTTCGGCTGCCAGGGCATAGGCTACTACTATTTCGGGCTTATCTCGCGGAATAGGGTGAACTCTCCCAACGTGCGCTACAGCCGTGTCTAATCCTATGACTAAGTACGCTGTGGGTAGTGGTTCAAGCCTGTACTTTGCTATAATAGGAGCTGCCTGTACGTGTGCTTGTATGAGGTAATAGGGCTCTAAGCTGTTCATTAAGATCATGAAGAAAACAGCGTCTGCTTGTGGAGTTAAGCAGTTTAAGTTCCCGGGGAATACTATCACTGGTAACCCGTGCTCCCTTAAAATTCTCGCTACTAGTGTAGCCTCCTCGGGCGTTACAGCCAGGCTACCACCAATCATAAAGGCGTCTGTTCCGGCATCAACGAGTAATTTAGACACTTTTTCGAGGTCACTAGGGTTAGCTCTATCCGGGTCTACTAGAGTAAAGTGTAGCTTCTCACCCCTCTCTATTTTAGATACAATGTACTCGTGTACTTTACCCATTTCACGCACCTATTTACCTGCCAACTCAGCTCGCACTAGTAGTGCTAGGAGTAAACCTAACGTGGGCTTCTCCGCGCTCATACATGTCTATGAACTTCGCGTATACGTCAACAGGCTGGTATATAGCTGGTATGTCCGCGAAGTCCTCATCGTCGATTAAACCGCATTTACCACACATAATTATAGCCTGAGCTCTATCTCCGGTTTTCTTTATTACAATAGATAGAGTTGTGAATGAGCAGTGAGGACACTGAAACACTCTGGGTATTCTCACTACGCGTTTTGCTATTATTTTCCTCCTCTTTCTACGACGACCCATTTTTAACCTCCGAGTTCCTGTTTATACTCCGTGAGCTTAAATTTAAGCTCTATGATACAGCTTTCTGCGAAGAGTCGGCGAGAAGCCCTTTTCGAGGACCTCGTTCACGATCGTGTACAGCTCTTCAATCGTCACGCTTAGTGATCTGTACATTTTCCTCTTCATTGCTACTAGAAGCCCTAACTGGTGCTTACAGTGTGTTCTAGTCTTCGTGAAGATAGTTCTTATTAGGAAGTCCATGCAACTACAGTACATGTAGGGCACTAAGACGTGGTCGCGTTCCCTACCGGCATAAACCCAAAGAGACCAGGAATCGCCACTTTTATCTAGAGAAGCCCGTAACTCAATGAATTTACTCTCATACACGTCTGCTAAGGAGTAGTCTACACCCCTCTCCAATATACTAGTTAACGTTCTCTTCGTTTCCTCAACACTCATAGCGAGACTTCTCTCCAAGTGGGCCCGCGGGGATTTGAACCCCGGGTCACGGGGACTCCCGCTTGTAGACCCGAACCCCGCATCCTAACCAGGCTAGACGACGGGCCCTACTTTAACCTTTTAACGTAGGGTTTAAAAGCGCTTCAAGAGCCCTTTGCAACTGGTCTATGATTAGTTGCAGTTAGTCTGAGTAGGTGTCTTCCCTGGTTTTAAAGCGCACTGTAAACTCCTCTACGAGTTCGAGTGTCTTTTTAAGTAGTTCTGAGTCCTCCCCGCGTATACAATACCTAGTCGCGCTCTCGGATAAGCTGATCAACCCAGGTACACCCGCGCTGGGGATCCATATGATCTTATAGTACACTCTATTCTTACTTCCAGGTTTAAGATACGTTAAGATGCCCCCTAATAGTACCGTACCGCTCAACTTAGCCCTTTGAGGCTTGTTTACAGGGATCTCTATCCACGCCTCAATACACAGCTCTCTCCAGAAACCCGCGTGTCTCTCTAAGAGTTCACGTAGCTCGTTTAAAGCGTTAGGGGCCTCATTTAGATCTACTCTGCGGTGTACTCTCACGTAGTCGTAGCTCACTTGCCTCGGGTTTAATCCAGCTATTTTCAGGGCGTTGAATAGTCTAGATGTAAAGCCCATGTCGCAGAGAAAATCCAATTGGACGTGTAAATACCCTCTACTAGTTTTTTCCTCAGTCAAGACCTACTTCACTCTACAGTAAGTAGCGCTTTACCCAGCTCCAGTTGTCTTCAATATACTCTTTAATACTATTTATGAGCTCTGGCGCAATACTCCTATAGCGTCCTTGTAGCTTCAAGTATTCTTCAATAGGCCTCCTCTTAGAGGGATCTAGTAGCGGTCTACTAGGACCTGATAGCGTAATCTTCCCATTGTGATACTCGTAGAGAATCCAGAAGCCTGTCTCAACGGCTAGTTTAGCTATTCTCGCAGTGTACTTGGGGTCAAATCTCCAGCCTGGTGGGCACGGAGCGTGAATTTGAATAAATCTAAAGCCCTTAATGCTCCTAGCTCGCTGGAGCTTACTGTAGAGGTCGTGCGGGTACCCTACACTCGCAGTAGCGACATAGGGTACGCTGTGTGCTACTAGTATCTTAGCGACGTCTTTCTTATGCTCACTCTTCCCTGTAATGGGAGTTGTAGTCGTCCACGCACCTAGAGGTGTTGAGGAGCTCCTCTGAATACCAGTATTCATGTACGCCTCGTTATCGTACATTATATAGATCAAGTCCTCATTTCTCTCAGCAGCTCCACTCAGCGCTGCCATGCCTATGTCGGCTGTACCCCCGTCACCAGCCCACGCGATAACTTGCACATCGCTAACACCTCTCATTTTGAGAGCCTGAGCTACTCCAGACGCAACGGCCGCGGCCGACGCGAAGGGCACGTGTATTATACTAGCTCTCAGCGACTGCCCCGGGTACGTGCCGACTATTACTGATGTACAACACGCTGGTACAACTAGGATCACTTTCTCGCCAAACACCGCTGAGAGGACTTTTAGCGCTATTGGAATAGGGCACCCATGGCAAGCCGCGTCTCCAGGCAATACTACGTCTCTAGCACTATAGGGTAGTGGAGGTTTAACTTGGCTCTTGCTCACAGAGATCACCTTCTAACCCTCACCCACTTAAAGTAGCCGTGTTCGAGACCGCTCTCAACTTGACCTATAAGGGATTTTAATACCTCGTAGAAGTCCTCCGCTCCCACGTGGACACCGGCTATTCCCGCGACGACATTTACCACTGGCGGCAGCTTACTAGTATACTGTAATAACCCTGCCACGAGGTCTGTGTATATTGGACCCCACGCCCCGAAGCTTATAGCCCTATCAAACACGAAAACCCCCTTTGCTCCTCTCAAAGTACCCCACAGGTCTTCGTGGGGAAATGGCCTGTAAAATCTAACTCTAACTACTCCTAGAGAATACCCCTCATCTCTAAGCTTACTAGTAGCCTCAATTAAGTCACCACTCCAGCTACCCATAGCGACCGCGAAGTACTTCGCGTCACTACAATTGTAACAGGATACTAGTCCACCGTACTCTCTACCAAATAGCTTACCGTACTCTCTATCGACTCTCCTAATAGTATCCTTCGACTTCTCCATAGCGACCTGAATACCATAAAACATGTCCTCTGTATCTTCAGGCGGCGTTAAGCCCCCAAGACCCAGCGGCTCTGAGCCGTCTACTATGTAGGGCTGTTTCCTCTCACCCAGCCACTCCTCAACTTGCTTTTCATCTAGGATTTCAACTGGCATTGCTGTGTGGCTCAGAATAAAGCCCTCGATACCAATCATTACTGGCAGGTAAACAGAGGGGTCCTCACTGATCTTAAACGCCTGCAATGTGAGGTCAAATGCCTCCTGGTTGTCCATGGCGTACGCCATTATCCACCCAGCGTCTCTCTGGTCTACGAAGTCGCTGTGATCGGGCCATATATTCCACGGCGTATTAATAGTCCTGGATACTAGAGCCATAACCATTGGTATCCTCGCCCTAGAAGCCCAGTGGACAACTTCGTGCATGTATAGTAGGCCTTGACTACTAGTAGCCGTAAACACGCGGGCTCCAGCTACAGCTGCGCCGAAGCAGGCTGCTAGCGCTGAGTGCTCAGACTCGACTCTTATCATAGACGACTTGAGCTCCCCTGACTCAATCATCTCTGAGAGCTTTTCTACTATGGGTGACTGAGGCGTAATGGGGTAAGCGGCGATAACGTCTGGTTTAGCTAGCTTTACAGCGTACGCTACTGCGTGATTTCCAGTTAACGCGATTACCCGTGGCACTCTACTCGCCCGGCTCAGGCACCATTACTATTGCGCTTCTAGGACAGACATCTTCACATATACCACAGCCTTTGCAGTACTCGTAGTCTATAGTAACCCCGAGCTCTGGCTCAACGCGTATAACGTTTACTGGGCAGTATATCTCGCACTGATAGCACCGAGTACACTTCTCATTGTCTACTACGGGCCTCATAGTTCTCCACAGTCCCGTTTTACCCGCAACTCCAACTACGGGCTTAGTGAGCGGTAGCTTATAGTTCTCCTCGGGCTTTACGACTCTAACCACTACTCTACACCTCTCCTACGTACTCGAGCTCCTTGTAGGCTCTAATAGCCGCCTCACTGTTGACTTTACCCGCTCTAGGCCCAAAGTACTCTAATATAGCTTTCTCCGTGCTCTCTAGCGAGACTACTGGTAGCGCCTTAACGAGAGCACCGAGCATAGCTGTGTTTACAAGAGGCCACCCCGCTACTGTAAGTCCCAAATCCTTAGCTATTCTAGTAGCATCCACAACGTAGACGTGAACTCTCCCCTCAGCGTTAACGAGATCCCTCTTTATATCCACATTACTACTCGCGTTGAGTACTAGCGCGCCGTTACTCTTCACCTGTATTTTCTTGAGGAAACCCAGCTGTATAAGCCTGTGATCAAACACTACAATGAAGTCAGCTCTGCTGAAAACCCCCCGCCTCAAAATAGGCTTATCGCTAACTCTAGCATAAGCTGTTACAGGAGCGCCTCTCCTCTCAGCGCCGAAAAACGGAAAACCCTGCCCATACTTGTTTTCATATATAGCCGCTTGAACTAGTATGTGAGAAGCCGTTACTGCCCCCTGTCCACCCCTCCCGTAAAATAGTATCTCGTAAAGCACACTAAGACACCTTTAAACTAGTATAGCAATAGGAGATAATAAGTCGCTAAAACCACGAGGCAAGATCTGTGAGGATAGAATAATTATTAACCTCTACTGGGAGAAGAAACTTAGAGGGCCCGTCGCCTAGCCAGGACAGGGCGCCGGCCTTCTAAGCCGGAGGTCCCGGGTTCAAATCCCGGCGGGCCCGCGACTCCCTTATTTAAGACGCCTTCAAGCTCTGATCTCTGTTGTCTTTATAACCCAATTAAACTATTAATAGCAATTTTGGTTTAACTGGCACTACGTCTCGGATGGTAACTTATGGTTACTAAACTTAAAGTCTTAGTTGTTGGTGGAGGAGATACCTCTGAGGCTTTGCTCTCCGACCCCGCTTTCAAGGAGATCGCGGAGGAAATTATAGTTGTTGAGAGAGATCCCGATAGGCGATCAGTGTTTGAGAAGCTTGGAGACGTGTTCTTTATTGAAGGAGACATAACTACTCTACCACTACACGAGTACATTAATTTGAGAGAGGTAAATGCGGTTTTAGCACTAACTGGTAGAGACGAGGTAAACTTCCTTACGCTCGCAGTAGCGCACACTCACGGAGTACCTATTAGAATAGGGCTATTCAGAAGCAGGCACATAGCAGACGTAGTTAAGCGGCTACACCTGGGAATACCCATTATAAAGCCAACTCTTATTGGGAAAACACTTAAACAAGTAACTATGACGATGGTTTCCACTAGAGAGCTGAGCACAACTCCCGCCGGGAGAGTCTACATGATCTCTATAAGCGAGACAGACGCGGCAGTTAACAGTAGACTAGGCGACTTAAAACTCGAAGAGAATAATGCCTACGTTTTAGCACTCATAGATGACCAGGGTATTTCACCACCATCAAAAGACACCGTGCTTGAGCCAGGACAAGTCTTATTAATACTGGCTCCAAACACAGACTTTATTAAGAAAATAAGAGGCTGATCCCGACTCAATGACGGACACAAGTAGCGTAAGCAACCAGAGTCCACTCCTAATCTCTGAACAAGTTGTACGTAACACTATAGTTATCGTCTCCCTAATTATAGTAGTGGTTATACTGAGAATAATCATTATGAGGGCTTTAAGAGCCCTCGTAGACAAGGGAGTTCTATCTGCTCGTGGCTTAGAGATTATTATAAGACTAGTAGACCTCATAGCCTTCCTCGTGACGGTATCAGTAACTATTCTTCTGTTCTCACCTCAATTCTGGGTAGTACTAGCTCTACTTGGAATATTAGCGTTCATACTCTACATAGTACTATTTGACGTGATAAAGCCCTACATAGCTGGACTAGCCATACAGATAAACCCTGTTTTCAAGTCAAGGTCTCTAGACATAATTCTACCAGAACATGAGGGCGCTATAAGCGGGAGACTAGTAAAAATAGACGCACAGTACCTAGTAGTTCAAGACGTCTTCGGCAACGAGTACTATATTCGCAACGACGCCGCACTCAGCTCAATTATTAAAATAACACCAATTTACGTACAGTTAATTGTAGAGGTGAACTACAAGTGCTCAGATAAAAGCATAGTTGACAAGGTAAACGCTATTATTCGAGAATTAGAAGCCACTAAGATACCTTTATTCAAAGAAGAGGTGGAGGTGAACTTACTAGAGATGTCTAGTACGGGTGTTAAACTAGCCTTGAAACTCTTCCCCCTGAGTACTCCGATTAGACAAACCGAGTTACTAAAAGCTATCGGCACGATCATAGAGACTATAAAGAGCCTCTCAGAAGAAGACTGTGTCCTTGAAAACGTGGCTGTAAAAATTCCAGGTGTGCTCTGAGAACAGCTCGACTACTACGCTATGTATCCTCTAATATCAAAGAAGGTTACCTCGTCAATGTAGACTCTAAGCCACTCACCGTAGTTAATCACATTCTTACCCGGATCCTTAATGACGACTGGAATGTAGTTGACTAGTCTAGCGACCCAAGTCTCACTCTTCTCCGTGACAAAACACGGTACTCTTGTATTCAAGTACTTTTGTCTAACTCTCAGCCCGACATCCATAATAGTTTTGAGTGCCAGTTCAAGTCTCCTCTTCTTCACGGCAGTGTCTACTTGCCTCATAGAAGCTGCGAGTGTAAGTGGCCTTACACTGTAACCGGCTATGTGGACTCTCTCAAATTCTAACTCTTCAATTACTCTCAGCGTCTCCTCGAAGTCTTCATCACTCTCACCTGGAAAACCAACAATTACATCTGTCGCGATGCTCACATCGGGTATTTTAGCCTTGATCTCTTTAATCACGCTCCTATACTCGTCAACAGTGTAGTTTCTCCTCATTAGCTTGAGAACTCTGTCACTACCAGACTGAAGGGGGATGTGAAAGAACTTGAATATTCTATTCTCACTTCTCACGACTTCTATGATATCGTCGAGGAAGCTGGCTAAGTGCTCAGGGTTAATCATGCCAACTCTAATCATGTAGTTTCCCGGAACTTCCCTAGTGATTCTGAGTAGTAGGTCTGGTAGCGCTCTCTTCCTGTATAGGTCTAACCCGTAGACCCCTAGATCCATTCCCGTTAACTCCACCTCCACGGCTCCCAATTTCACAGCCTTCTGCACAGTCTTCACAATAGCCTCTATACTGTGACTCACAAGTTGCCTTCTAGCGTGCTTCGCCACGCAGAATGAGCAGTTGCCTAAACAACCCTCTTGTATAGGTATAGGCACCACGCTGCTGCCAGCACACACGTCAATAACGTCTCTCCTCCTCACTCCACTTAGCAGTATTACGCGGCCTTCGCTCTCAACAGCGATGAGAACTCTGTCAGCGTTCTGCGGGGAGATGAGGCTGGCTTTAGGCGCTACTAGGCTAATAGTGTAGGGTTCTACTTTAGCCATACATCCAGCGACAATTAGCTTCTTTCCCGTTTTTACACAGTAGTCGTGTAGAGCTCTAATTCTGTTAACCATGTGATACTCTGTTTCGAGTCTAACAATACACGTGTTTACAACTATGGCGTCTGCTTCCTCAACACTACTGACTATGCTGTGACCTCTACTAGTCAGCGTACTCCTCATTAAGGCCTCATCACTCCTATTGAGAGCACAGCCGTATGTCTCAATGTAAACTCTCAAATAAAGGCACCAGTAGCACAGCACACTTCTCTACACTATGTGGTCTCTAATAAGTTCTTATAAGACTTTTAAAGAAGTTAACATTACAGAGGAGTGGTGTAGACCTTTGAGTAGTGGTATAGGCTACTCGTACGAGTCACTACTAGAGCGCGCTTTCACGAAACTAGCTGGGAAAAAGGGCTCTGAGGAGATATTTGAAGTGCCGCGTGCCTCGGTGCTTATAATTGGGGGTAAGACTATCATACAGAACTTTAGAGAAATAGCTCGCGCACTGGGGAGAGAAGAGGACTTGTTAAAGAGGTATTTTATGAAGGAGTTCAATACTCCGGGTAGCGTGAATGAGGCTGGGCAGTTAGAGTTAAAGGGTAAATTCAGCTCAACGGCTGTAAACCAGCTTCTAGAGAGATTTGTTCAAAAATACGTTAAGTGCTCAACTTGCGGATCAGCACACACAAAGCTCTATAAGAGAGGAAAAGTGTTTGTTTTGAAGTGCGATGCATGCGGTGCAGAAACTACTTTTCAAGCTTTCTAGCACCATTTTGAGCTGGTTTAAATGAGAAACAATGATGAGCAGGATTTGAGAGTCTACATTAAGATCTACAACATAGGTGAAGAGACCGTAGTAGCCGCCTGTGACGAGGAACTACTTGGAGCACTAATAGTCGACTCTGAGAGGAATACGCGTATCTACGTGGACCCCGCTTTTTACAGAGGAGAACTCACCACTATAGGTGAGGCGCTCGAAGCGCTTAAGACGTCTACGCAAGCAAACCTCGTGGGTAGCAATATAGTAAATGCCGCTATAAGAGCGGGTTTAATAGATCCTAGCGCTGTACTCAGTATTGGTAACGTGAAGATCGCTATTTATATAAGGTTTTAAACAATGCGTTTCTGCGTTAAGTGTGGTCGAGAGCTGCCGCGAGATCAGCTTATACAAGGCTACTGCGTCGATTGCTTTATAAAACATGTGGGGTTATTTGAGCGTAAACCCACACTCGAGATAACTATTTGCCCTAAATGCTACTCGTGGCTATTTAGAGGCAAGTGGCTTGCGCCTACAAGTATAGATGAGATTGTGAAAAGTGTAGGTTTAAACGAGCTCAGCAAGATCATTAGAAGAGGCCTGCAGCTAGTTGACCTAGACGTTATCAGCACTAGTCAGGATACCGATGAGTTTAGAGTAAAGCTGAGACTACACGTAAAGACTGAGACCACTACGTTCACGACTTTGCTGGAAGTCCCTGGAAGAGTAGTACACAGAGTATGCCCTCACTGCGTATTTAAAGGCTCTGGCAAGTACACTCATCTAGTTCAAATAAGATTTACTAGAAGAAGCCCTCCACGCTCCCTAGTAGAAGACTTAGAGAGACTACTAGAAAAACTACCTCTACAAGATGGCGTTGTAAGCGTCAAGTACGCTGAGAGCGGTATCGACATCGAGTTAGACGACGCGACTATAGCTAGAAAAATCGTGCATGCAGTAGTACGGGGCTACTCAGCTAAATCTACTACGTCTTTTAAAGCTACGAGATTTGATCACAACAGAGGAGTGTGGAGGGGGGTTTTAACGTACTCTATTAGGATACCAGTATTTGATAAGGGAGACGTGGTAATTTACAGGAATAACCTGTACATAGTGGAGGATTTGAAAAAGAACAGAATTACACTCTTTAACCCCAGTAGTAGTGTCCGCGAGGAAATTCCACTATCCTCTTACTGGACAGGCGAGTTAAAGACTCCTACTAGAGTAGAAATAGAGCGCTATATTGTGAGAGAGCTGAGAGAACACGAGGTGGTAGCAGTAAACGAGAACACTAGAAGCCAGCTAGTCTTTAAGAGAGCCCGGATCACTCCACGTATAAAAGTAGGAGATACCGTTCTCTTAATAAAGGCTGACGATATAGAGGCTATTATAGTAGGCAGTGAATCAGAGTTATTGAGGTGATTAATTGAGTAAGAAGAGTAAGAAGCCCGAAGAGGTAAAAACAGAGATCCCTCTCCCAAGCCCCGAGGAGGGGACAACAATCTGTGGTGTTGTGAGACACCTGGGAGGAGACTACGTGCTAGTTAGGTGTATTGACGGGTACGAGAGGAAGGCGAGAATACCTGGTAAGCTTAGGAAGAAAGTGTGGATTATTGAAGGAGACATCGTGTTAGTTGGCTTATGGGGGGCTGGATCAGACAAGTGCGATCTAGTACACAAGTATAGCAAGAGTGAAGTTAATACTCTCGTAGAGAGAGGAATAATACCGAAAGAATTCGTTGATGCTCTAAGCGGGTTAACATGAAAGTAGACAAGCTAGACAAAGCGATGAGAGAAAAACTGAGAAGGTGGGAGAGGAGAGAGAAGGATAAGGACCAGTTCAAGGTAGTCGAGGAGGTTTTTGACACCGCAACTGTGAAAACTATTCTTGAGCTTATTCGCAGGAGAGTAATAAGGAGACTCAATGGCGTAGTAAGTTCGGGTAAAGAGTCGAGGGTCTACTTAGCGTATAGTCCGCTAAACGAGCCTCTCGCAGTTAAAATATACCTGACTTCTACTACGGAATTTAAGAGAGGTATATACAAGTACATTATTGGCGATCCGCGCTTCGAGAAGATGTCCTTTAAAGACACGAGGTCGCTGATAATTGCGTGGGCTCACAAAGAGTTTAGAAATTTAAAGAGAATGATGGAAGCCGGCGTTAAAGTCCCTAAGCCAGTAACTTGTCTCAACAACGTCTTAGTTATGGAGTTTCTCGGAGATGACTCCTATAGGTACCCTCTTCTAGTAGAGGCTTATAGAGACCTCTCGGAAGACGAGTTGAGACAAGTATTTCAACTAGTGTGTAGTGAACTTGAAAAAATAGTGTGCAGCGCTGAGCTAGTACATGGAGACCTCTCAGAGTACAATATTATGGTTAAGCCAAACCTCGACATAGCCGTGATAGATGTAAGCCAGGCAGTTGAACTTTCACACCCGCGTGCCTTAGAGTTTCTGAATAGAGATGTTGAAAACATATATAAGTTTTTTGTGAAAGAGGCTAAACTAGACGTTCAGAGAGAGGAGTTAAAAGGTAGAATTGAGCCGTGTCTGAGAAAGAGGGGCGTTTTATTCTAGGAGTAACGAGAGTCTACGAGAAAGTCCCACTAGACAGAATTGGCGTTCTCCTCGGTAGTAACGGGAGAGTTAAGAGGGAAATAGAGGAGAAGACTAAAACTAAGTTGACAGTAGACTCTACGAGTGGAAGTGTGGTAATTGAGCCCGCTTTTCAGAGCACTACCGCCCTGGACCTGCTGAAAGCGCAGAATATTGTTAGGGCTATTGCTCACGGTTTTAGCCCCGAGAGAGCCTTTAGGCTTCTAGAAGACGACCAAGTTCTCGAAGTCATTGACGTAAGGCAGTATATTGGCGACAAGCCCAACCACATTAAGAGAGTACTAGGCAGGATTATCGGGGAGAATGGCAAGACGAGGAGAATACTGGAAGAAATGACTGGCGCGTATATTTCAATATACGAGACCTTCGTAGCTATAATAGCAAGCTACGAGGTTAGCAACGTAGTTAAAAAGGCTGTAGAAATGCTTACTGAGGGGAGACCGCACTCAACAGTGTACAAGTACATTGACAGAGAAATGTTCACGCTTAAGAGGAAAGGCGTAACAGAAATGTGGAAGAGGTACTTCTAGTTAGGGTTACCAGAGTACTAGACTGTAGAATAGCTTATTAAGCTCAAATATAATTACCGCTTTCTAGCTAACATTCGGTGATGTTGTTTTGAGTAGTGCTTCAACGAGGGAAGTAATTAAACTAGAAGAGCCGGCCTCTCCACCTCTATGTAGTAGCTGTAAGAGGCCTTTTACCCCGGGAGAATACGGTGTAGAGTTCCCATGCCCTAACTGCGGTAAAGTAA
>Ga0326760_1000068_pt1 | contig 60312 bp, 65 predicted proteins | sample GCREP_S_FD_207668 | JGI IMG/M metagenome (GOLD analysis project Ga0326760, IMG submission 207668) | Hot spring sediment microbial communities from Geyser Creek Basin, Yellowstone National Park, WY, United States - GCR.EP_S | ecosystem: Environmental > Aquatic > Thermal springs > Near-boiling... | reverse complement strand
CATTCTCCTAAGTCTTTCTCCGATAGGTCTCTGATACTTGTCACAATCCTACCTCCAGTAGCTTTCTCAAGTTTCTCCATATCGCTTCTCTTAACTCTTCTAACAGCCATTATACCTTTCTTAGCTAGGTAGTGCTGAGCAACATCATCAATACCTTTCTGACATATAACAACATTAACACCTACACTAGCAATCTTCTCAACATAATCTCTTAAGATCCTAGCCTCTTCCTCTAAGAAAGCTCTTATCTGCTCAGGCGATGTAATGTTTATCTTTGCAGTTATATCTGGTTTCTCGATTTCTAGAGGTGCATCGATTAAAGCTATCTTAGCATTCTCAACTCTTCTAGGCATTGCCGGGTGTACAACCTCTTTATCGAGTACCACACCGTGAACAATCATGCTATCAGCTAAGCTTCCACCTCTCTTCTTCTCAATCTTTATCATATCCAGCTTAACATCGTATGTTCCATCAGGTCTCTTCTCAGCTGCTGTAAAAGCAGCCTCTATCACCATATCCATGATCCTATCTAAGACGTCTGAGGTAGCTACATACTTGCTCGCAAGCGCTGCATAGAGAACCTTCTTTAACTTTTCTTTAGCTTTCTCCCTTTCCTCAGGTTTCTCTATATCGCCTATCGGGATCTTTATAGCAATCTCATCAAGTATTTCAAGAGCTTTGTTTAAAGCTTTCTTATATCCTTCTATGATTATAGTTGAGTGTATACCTTGATCAAGAAGTCTTTCGGCTTTTTCAAGCAACGCCCCTGCTATCACCACAGCTGATGTTGTTCCATCACCAACCTCTGCGTCAACAGCTTTAGCAGCTTCAACTAGCAGTTTAGCTGATGGATGCTGTATCTCCATCTCTTTAACTATGGTTGCACCATCATTAGTAACAGTTATATCGCCGAAACTATCAACAAGCATTTTATCTAGTCCACGTGGTCCAAGGCTTGTTCTAAGTATTTCAGCTAAAATTCTAGCAGCCATTATGTTAGCTTTCAGCGCTTCTTTTCCATGAGTTCTGCTAGTCCCTTCCTTTAGTATCAGTACAGGTATTCCATACATCGCCATATACTTTACACCAATATGCTTGATTTAGTGAGGTTCTATATAAATTTTTATGAACATTGCTTACCTTAGTTTACCTCGTCAATGTATTGACTTAGCCTAGAACATATTTCACAAACCTCATTTAAACTAAAAGCTCCGCAGTATTTACATCGAGTTGATATACCGAAGATATAAGACTGCATTAGCTCAACAGTTTTTACGTTCGAATACATTAGTTCTACTGAATTAAAAAGTATCTTCTTCGCTTTCTGCGTAAAGCTATCACATTCCATCAGAAATTGGGAATCTATATCTACACCTTCTAGAACTTTCAACATAGCTACATCTGTAGATATAACGTAAAAGAACGGTCTAACGATCTTGACGCTGTCAACGTTTTTAATAGGTAGACCTTCACTAAAAATAGTTCTTGAAATAGTTAAGATACCTAATAATGATAGTAATGATAGTTCATCTCTGAATAAGGGTACGGCTACAGAGTTTATCTTAAGTTTCTTAGAGATCTTTACCGCTACCGCATCCAGGTATTTCACTAATTCAACAAATTTCTGTGGTTTAAAGCTGCTTTCTATAGTTATGAATCCAACGTTATTTTGCCCAATGTAATGTTTAACCTCATCACAGTTTGTTAGCTTATCAATACATAGAACATTATACACCAGGTTGAAGTCTTTAGTAGCTTTTTTATATATGATAAAACCTATAACAGATTCTGCAACAGCTTCAGGTCTTATTACGTATAACACTGAACTCGATCTAGAGACCATTTTGTAGTAATGAATAGCTTTACGAACTTGTTTAACCAAACTTCTAAAAAGACAAAGCTTGCAAAGAACTTCACCAGAACTTATACGTCTATAAACAGCGTCTCTTTTCCTACACGCTGTACACAACCTCTTACCTTCCTCACCAGATATAAACAATACCCATCACTCAGCTTTAAACTTCATATTTATCGAGTACAGCTTAAGACTTTCACGTATACCTCTCTTCAACGCTATCTCATCATTCAATTTCGAGCCTAGTAATCCTTCTTGTTCAAATACGCAGTTCCCATCTAGATATAGCTTAATCAACGCAGATTTTCTAGCAATCTCTATTTCAAAAGATTTTAAAGAATCCTGCAATGTTTCATAATGTACTAAAGCGAAGCTTATCCTAGGCTGCGATGAACTCTCTAATCTATTAAGTAATTCTACTACGTAGCTCCACAACTCTTCCCTCCGCTTATTGGTAATCACAATACCCGCCAACTTATTTCTACGGATATGTTCAGCTACTTCAATAGCTTTATCTAACTCGTGAACCAAATCTATACACCTTTGGATGCTAGTAACGATTTAAGGTACTCCTTCTCTCTACTGTTTAACAAGATCTCTACATCGAGTTTGTCTCTTTCATGTGTTGGAGGTTTTAATCCAAGGCTACTTAGATAGACATATCCATACATTATAGCCTTCTTCACATCTTCCACGGAATACTGGTTAACAAGCTCTTGCAACAATTTCTCGAAACCTACATACTTTTTGAGCTCTTCCTCCGTAACCGATGCTCCACATATTAAACAGCTTAGATCAGGCATCAGGGAATTGAATCCGCAGCGAGGGCACTCTACAGGAAGAACTTGATATTTTCTCTGAACCCAGTAAGCTCTCCATAAAGTTCTAAGAGTTTCTAAGAGATCCTGCCTACTATGCTTAACAACCTCTCTATACAGCTTAGGAGCGTACCCTAGAACAGCTTCACCTATGTTGTTCACTACGAACTCGAGCTGATTTAGGGTTAATTCATCTCTTAGTTCAACAATGCTCTGAGCTATAACTTGGTTTACTTGCTGAATATTTCTTAAGAATCTCCTTCTTATGGTATCCTTATCTATAGTTGCTGCTTCACCTCTAAGCATATCGACAATTTTTGTAACTATAGTCTTAGCTTCTTCCTCGTTCAGATCCAATGAAGATAAGTTGAATATATCGATAAGTTCACTTAGATTCCTATCAACCCAGGCTTCTGTATCCGTATACCTCTTTCTCTGAGAAGATCTTTTCGAAGATTGCGCCGTAAATTTTTGCGAAGATTCTGACGAAGGTGTTGTTGTAGGTGTAGATGCTGTTTGTTGCTGAACTATGGGAAGCTTATTCTGAGCAGTATTAGCAGATGTAGTTGATTTTCTTTTGCTTTGCGATCTTCTTGACATCTGAGTACCCCTTAACACCTTAACAATGTTGTAACTCTACACTACTAAATGTTCTATAAACCTATACACAGTTTATATACGGTAGAAATTGTCAACCTATTACAAAGTCTTTGTGGAACTTGTATTAGATGTAGTTAGTTCTTATTGGCTGTAAATAGTTTCACTAATCTCTTCTCTATTTACTTATTAAGTTTTGTAGAGAAACTGTTTTCTCGATATCGATGGAAAATCATCAACCTCAATATGTGGATCTCTGAGAAAGCGAGATTAACATTAGAAAAAGAACAAAGAGAATCATATACAGAAACACCTAGATCACCCCGAGAACCCCCAGTGAAGAGTGGAGTCTAAGAGAGAAAGAGAAGAAAATAATCAGAGTTATCTACAGACGATTAAAATCATCCACTAGACCCTAACCCTCCATATTTAGAATGCTGAAAACTGTGACATATATTTATTATTTCCTAAAGCATAATACTTGGTATGGTATAGGTACAGGGTTAATCTATGGCTATGGAAGAGACGCAGAAAATAGAGAATCTATTGAAAAAGTTGGTAGTAGTTAAAAGAGATGGGAGAAGAGAGAGTTTTAATATAGATAAGCTTGTTGATAGCATTAAAAATGCCTGTCAAGATCTATGTACACTGGTGGAGATAGAGGATGTGGTTAAGAACTTTGTTGAAGAACTGTATAAGGAGTCTATAACATCTATATCGACGGAGGAAATTAGCGAAAGAATTGCTAGGATACTCATTACGAAAGGTTTAGTTGATACGAAGTGGTTTGAAGTAGCTAAGAGATACGAGCTAGGAGCTGTTTATGAAGATGTCTATAGATCTAAAGAATTCAACTTCGATCCTAAAGATCTTAAGCTAAGCTTCGCCGCAATCAAAGTGCTGAAAAGCCGTTACCTCCTAAGAGACCCGGAGTCTAAACGTTTTACTGAAACACCGCAGATGTTATTTAGAAGAGTTGCGAAAGCTATAGCACAAGTCGAGTACAGGTATTGCGTAGAAAAAAATAGGGAGAGTGAGAAATGCAAAGATGTTGCTAAGTATTGGGAGGAGAAGTTCTACGAACTCCTTAGCGATTTAAGATTTCTGCCGAATTCTCCAACGTTAATGAACGCTGGTACAAAACTAGGTATACTATCAGCATGCTTTGTTATCCCTGTTAGAGACTCTATAGTAACTCCCGATGGTGAGGGCATTTACGACTCTTTAAGAGCTCAGGCAATAATTTTTCAGCAAGGTGGTGGAACAGGGTTCGATTTCTCTGAGCTAAGACCAGAAGGGGACACTATATCAACTACCTGCGGAGTCTCCAGCGGACCTCTATCCTTTATGAGGATGTTTGATGTGAATACTGAGGTTATAAAGCAGGGTGGAAGAAGAAGAGGAGCTAACATGGGGATACTCCACGTATGGCATCCAGATATTGAAAAGTTTATCGAAGCTAAATCTGGTAGATTGAAAGAGATAAATCTTCAGAATTTCAACATAAGTGTCGGAGTTTACGACTATTTCATGTATGCAGCTATAAACGGGGGGATGATACCGCTAGTCAACCCGAGGAAGACAAATTTGAGACCAGATCGAGGAAACGATTCACGTTATTACGCTATCGTAAGAGCTTGGGGCTATATATCAGATGAATGGATTCAGAATGAAATATTTGAAGAGATTTATACAAGAAATGGTAGTGTATGGCTAGATGAATCAGCTATAATAACGATTGACGAAGCTATGGCTATAGCCGTTGATAAGGGTGCTGTAGTACGATACGTTGATGCGAAGAAGCTCTTTGAGCAGATATGTAGAAACGCATGGGATTCTGGGGACCCAGGTCTAGTATTCATAGATACTATAAATAAACGACATAGTGTTTGGTATCTAGGTAAAATAAATGCTACGAATCCTTGTGGAGAACAACCACTTCTTCCCTGGGAGAGCTGCAACCTTGGAAGTATAAACCTTGAGAAGTATGTATATGTAGATCCTAACAATGAACCACAGATAGACTGGGCTAAGATGGCTGAAGACCTTAAAGTTATTGCTAGATTTATGGACGATGTCATCGATGCTTCTTCGTGGCCTTTAAAACAACTCGAGGTAGCGGTTATGAGAACGAGGAAGATAGGTGTAGGGGTTATGGGGTGGCATCACATGCTTATAAAGCTAGGTATTCCGTATGATAGCGTTGACGCGCTTTACCTTGCATATCATTTAGCAGAGTGGATTGAATATAACCTAGCTCTTGCAAGTATAGAGCTAGCTAAGGAAAGAGGTCCCTTCCCCGGGTACAGAGACGATAAGTATAGACCTACATGGATCACTGCAAAATCTTTTGATGAGCTTATGAATATAGCAGGGATTAAAGATAGACCTAGCGATAGAGTTACCAAGATTGTGAGTAAAAGACCTTCTGTTGACTGGAAATACGTCGAGGAGTTGAGGAAAGAGTATGGAATTAGAAATGCTGCGTTAACAAGTATTGCACCTACAGGTACTATTAGTATAATAGCTGATACATCTCCCAGCATAGAGCCTATATTCGCAGTAGCTTTTGAGAGACATGTTTCGATAGGCTCATTTATTGAGATAAATAAGCTCTTCCTCGATTACTTGAAGAGATACGAACTCGACGACCCGAAGCTCATAAAGATCATAGCAGAGAAAGGTACTATACATGATCTCTACTTTATTCCGAAAACGTTGAGAGTTCTATTTAAAACAGCATACGATATAGACCCTAAATACCATGTTTTACACCAAGCTATGTGGCAACAATGGGTATGCGGAGGGGTTTCAAAGACTGTCAACATGAGGTTCGAGACTTCGATAGATGAGGTTCGAGAAGTATTCTTACTAGCTTGGATGCTTGGATGTAAAGGTATAACGGTGTACAGAGATAAGTCTAGAAAACAGCAAGTCATATATGTTGGAGTAAAGATGCAACAAAGTGAAAAAGAAGAACCAGGTAAAACAACTGCTGAGAACATTCCTAGGTATAGAAGTATATCGGAAGCTATAGAGAAACTGTCCAAGACTGAATGCCAGCAATGTGAATACTGATACGTTTAGGTTATATTTGATCCTCGACTTAAGATTTTTAAACATCTTTGACAAAATCTTACATAAAACACGATGGTTGCGGCTGAGGATGTTTGAATAAGATTAAGGATAAGTTAATAGATAAACTATTAGACTTCGTACTCCACCCTAAAACAGCAAAAATATTAAGACCACTCATAGACGTTGTATACTCATTATACGAGAAAGCATTGCTGAAACAGATAAGCACAGGACCTCTACCTAGGCATGTCGCTATAATTCCTGATGGAAATAGGCGTTGGGCTAGAGAACATGGATTGAATCCGGTAGAAGGACACGAATATGGGTATAGAAAGATGAAAGAAGTTCTTCAATGGTTATACGATTTAGGGATACAGATAGTTACAATCTATGCCATGTCTTACGAAAACTGCTTAAAGAGATCTGAAGAAGAACGTAAACATCTTTTTGAGTTAATAAAGAGAGGTTTTGTAGAGCTATACGAAGAAGGTATTCTTGAGAAGTATCGAGTTAAGTTTAAAGTCTTTGGAAACCTTAATCTTGTTGATAAAGATATTGTTGAATATGCAAAAATTCTTGAAGAAAAAACGAAGGAGTTGAATGAAAGATTTCTGAACATAGCTATATGCTATGGAGGAAGACAAGAGATATTAGAAGCAGTTAAAGCATTAATTAGAGATACTGTAGAAAATAAGATCAGTATTTACAGGATATCAGAAGAAACGTTGACACAATATCTATCGACATCTCATTTACCGTTTCCAGAACCAGATCTAGTTATTAGAACCTCTGGAGAGCTTAGAATTAGCAACTTTTTGCTGTGGCAGATAGCTTATAGCGAACTTTACTTTTGCGATGTCTATTGGCCTGATTTCAGAAGGATAGATCTTTATAGAGCTATAAGATCTTATCAACGTAGAGAAAGAAGATTCGGCGCATAGTCTATATACATCCATCGATAGGAATTTCAAATATATTCTATTATGCTAACTAAATATTGCTACGATAACTCATTACTTTATTAACTTTAGAATACGAATACTCTTTGTGTACTGCTCCAGATCCATGGGAATACCATATGGAGGGCTCATCACAACTTACACCTGAGGAGACCCGTGTTTACGAAGTAATTAAGCGTGAAACAAAATCCTCTGGAGGTATCAAACAATCACAGATAAAGAAACACCCAGAATTGCGAGACATAGACCCTAGAAAAATTACGGAGATTGTAAAGAAGTTAAAGAAGTTAAACCTTGTGAAACGTAAACTTATTAACGAAGGAGGTGAACGATGCTACCTGTTAGTTGCAGAAGGAGAGGAAGAAATGCAACAGAGTATTGCAACAGAGCCTAGCAATACTAGTTCATCAACTGAAATAGTGACGACTACTCCTGTAACGTTTACCTCACCAAGTTTAGACATAGAAATACTAGATATACCGTGCATGCGATGTAAACATGTATTTGGGTGTGGTATAGGACGTACTTACGATCCTTTACACTGTCCCTTGATCACACAATTTATCCTCGAAGGCTCTGGTATCATTCCCAAATCTTAATGTTAATGTGAGTGGTTTTACGTAAGAAGAGCTGATTAAGTCTCTGTTATATAACGTTTCTTAGCTAGGAATACAAGGTGTAGAGTTCTCTTGCGAATTCTCTAAAGCTTATGTATTCTAGCTCTTCATACATCTTACAACATCGTCTACTGTAGCTGTTGATATAATCCCATCGTGATATACATAACTTTTCACTGTTTTGTAGCCTAAATCTCTCAAACACTCTATAATTTTAGCTTTTGGAGGGGTATTGATTTTTAGAGCTCTAGCTAATAGTGAAAGTCTCAACGTTAATGAGTCTATAAATGAATATTCGTAGAGAGTTTTCAATAACTGTTTTGATGATTTAAGTATCCAGGGTTTCAACTCAAGATCTTTTACAAGAATCTCGATAACTTCTCTATCAACAGTTTTGCAAACCCATATAGGCTTAATTTCAATAGCTTGCGATCCGCATAAAGGGCATGTGTTTACATGTTCGTAAAGGTCTAGAACTTTGTTATAGCTACAGTACGAACATACAACTATTTTTCTAAGACAGGTCCTTGCCTGGTTATTCGCTTTAGTAGCTCCTTCAAATACTCTAACGTATACTCTGGCATGATGTTTATAAACATAGGATAACATAGGCTCTATATATCTATCAAAGATGTAGGCTGTTCTCGCTATATAGGATAGCAATACCCTGACAGCGATGTCTTTAGATATAGGTGTTATAGACCCTTCAACCCCATATCTCCTGAACAATTTATCTGGGTACTTACCTTCTAAAACAGCAAGGTCTGTTGCTGTAAATGCCACTATACCCCCATGCCTTATATTTGCAATAGCTGAGTGTGTAAATGGTGCAGGACTACCGAAAGGATCTACGTCTACGTAATCTATCTTGATACCTATTCTTCTCAATCTATAGAGTAGCTCATTTGCATCGCTTTTCTCAACCATGACTTTGTCAAAAAGATTGTTTAAGTTTATATTTAAATTTATAATTTTGATAGCTTCATCGGAGATATCGCCCATTACAACCTTAAAGTGTTCTGGTTTGCTGACTTCTTGAGCAATCCTAATACCTCTAACTCCTGTAGCTGCAAAAGGCTCTACCACTACAAGTTCCTTAGTCTTAGACTTCTTTTTCGCTATGTAATCGACAACAGTAACAGCTATGTCTCTATTCTCAACCATATCAGGGTTATAGAACACAGGTGCTATAGCAGGTTCAAAAACACCGTTAGGACGTGTATAAAGCTTCGGATCGGGTATACATATCCTTGCTAAACCTTCTATTACTTCAACATATCCCTTAGGACATAGACTCATGACTTTAACCAAGGATTTACAGATTCTTCATCATCTCGTTCACGAGTATCTCTGGTAAACTAGCTCTATTAACTTCTGTAACGGTGTATATCTTTGCGTTCTTTCTGCGAAATATTGAGAGAACTTCATTATCATTGAGATTTCTATGAATAACAAGTAGAGCATTATTAGCTATAGCTAAGCTTCGTAGTATCTCAGTTCGTAAAACAGGTATTGAAAGCTCCATAGGCCCTATCTCGTCTATCCCAAGGATAGAGCTCCTATCGTTTACAAACATTTTCAAAGCATTGACACCTACTCTTACTGCTTCATCTTCTATAACAACGTATCTCCCTATCCTCCTACCTTTTAAACTGTAACCAAGCTGAAGCGCTTTATCAATAGATAATGCTAACCACCCTGAATCACCATTCACTATGTTAACTATTCTGAACCCAACTCTTACACCACCCTCCCTAACCTCTGGACAATAAAATCCGTAGAAAGTAAATCCCTGACGTTTTAAAGTATCAACAACTTTATTGAAAATGGTGCTCTTCCCAATACCAGGTCTACCTGTTATAGCTATTATCAGATAGCCCACCCTATAAATCCAGATCGATACCGTATTTAGCTATTTGACTAAGTTTAAGGGTTGTACCGTAGCTTTCAATCTCTTTAATCATTTCTCTAGAAGCATCGTCATTGACGATGTTTACAGGTATACCATTTAATGATTTTGACAGCATTTTATTCTCTTTAACTTTGAGAATAGCTGATTCCATGTCTACTTTGCTGTTTATCAAAGAGATGAATATTTTGGAGCTTTTTTTACTGACAATGAGATCTGATGGAAGGTAACTAAAGGCTTCTACATGAGCACCTTGATCACCGAATATTTTGATTAGTTTCTGTTTAACATCGTTCTCCACCATGTACGTATGTTTAGTATGATGTAGTGATTCTTGAATTCTGTCTGCAAATATGTCAACTTCTTTAAGAACTTCCTCAAACTCTCTATCGAATATCTCTATAAATCTATACGCTCTCTCCACAGTCATATCTATTAAACCTTCTTCATACATCCGCAACGCTTTTATAGATATGCCAATGCGTTTAGCTAGCTCGCTTAACCCTAAGCCTTTCCTCTCTCTTAACTTCTTCAATTTTTCACCATCAATCTTAACATAGAACGAACCTTTGTATTCATATATATAAACTTTTTCACCTTTAGCTATACCATGTATTGTTTCAGCTTGAACAATACCTATTTTATCTTTTATATACAGAACCCCGTCAATTATATTATCATCGTTTATCTTATTAGCTATTACCAAAGCATTCATATTTAGAAAGTTTGTAAATCTTTTAAGCTCTTTAAAGATACTACTATTGGTATTCAGGTTATGCACAATCTTTATGAAGATTGTGTGAGGCTCTTTCTTAACTATGTAATCTAACAGTTTCTTATCTGATCTAGGATACTCTACCTTGTGAGTTATTTCAACACCTAAAGTTCTTAATTCATTCATAACCTTGTTATCTACTGTGTTCATCTTCAGCACATACTTCTACACATTCACTTGCTTATTTCTTTTTAAAAAGTCTACTTTCTTCAACTATATTCGTTCTGAAGCATTTGATTAATTGGGGAATAAAATACGTAGATCTATTCATGGATTATGTTTGGTGAGCACTTTGCTATCTCTTCCTATGGAAAACCGCGTAAACCATTGCGTGATCTTTGTCGAAAGGTTCTAAGTGTACTACATCTACTATTTCAAACCCTCTATTCTTAAGTGTATCTATCTCCCTCTTGTAAACTTCACTAGGTTCCGCTGTTACATCAATACTTCGCGCTTTAATTGCTAGAAGAAGCCATCCACCATCTTTTAGAAACATATCAGCATTATCTGCAACTATAGATGCTTGCTCTGGCTGGGCTATATCTGCGTAGAGTCCCTCAACCTCCTCCACAATAAATCTATAACGTCTAGGCATTCTAGCATCTTCAAGAATAGGGACAACGTTTAGTCTATCATCTGCAACCACTATAAGTTCTCTCATAACCCTTGGAGCGAATTCTACTGCGTATATCATGCCTTCAAGACCAACTATATCTGAGATATGGCTTACTGTTGTACCTGATCCAGCACCTAAGTACAGTATCTTCTGCCCGGGTTTAACAGGAAGCTCTTTAAGGCCTTTAACTAGTGCTGCAGCTAGCTTACTTCTATATGCATTCCATTCTCTATATTCTCCATCTTTCCATTTATATAGATGCTCGCCATAAACTCTTTTACCTGGTACAAGGTTCTTCGTAGCTAATTTTGTTGAACCATCGTCTAGCTCCACTACGTATACACATTTATATTTTTCATGTTCGTATAGATTGACTACTTCAGACATCTTGTTACCCCACGAAATTTACATATTAGGGAATTAATAAGTTTAGTTTATTGTCTACCTCTTCTCCTCTCTACTTTAGATGGTTTCTTCTCCTCTCTCTTAGGCGGCTTTGGATACAACTTCTTTATCTCCTCTATCCTCTCATATAATCTCTTCTTAAGCTCGTCGCCTACGTATCTTCCGGTGAAGAAATCAACTTTAGCTGCTATAGCTAACTTTGTTGCCAAGGCTCTAGCAATTTTACCTCTTTGCCATTTAGGAGCTCTTCTAATCTCTGCAAACTGGAATATAACACCATGTTTTGGTGGTTTACCACCTGTTCTAAGAGCTCTAAACAAAGCTTTCTCCGCGCCAAGAACTTGAACAGTACTTGCAGGTAGTTTTGCTAATTCTTCAAGACTTCCAGCTAAGCTTAGCAATCTTGCACCAAGTAAAGGTCCTACTAGAGCTGTTACATTTGGCGCAACTTCCTTCATGACCTGGTCTATATACTCAGTAAGCTTCTCTCTTAACTCGCGTAGTTCTAACCATATACTTGCGAACTGCCTAATCATGTTCAAGTCCATCTCCGAGATATCTGCACCTATGCTTTTACGAGCTGCTTCAGCTATTCTCTTAGCCCTTCCCTCAGCGATTCCAAGTTTTGTTAAAGTTTTAGCATCCATTTGATCTCTATAGCCTGTTTCAGCTACGATCTTTACATATTCTTCATGTTCTTTCGATAAATCGTCTAGCTCTGGGAAATGTATGCTGTACCATTCTCTAAGCCTTACAGCGAATAGGTTAAGAGTTTTATCTATATCGTCGATAGCTCTAATTGCTTGAACAGCTAATAGATCTCTTTTCTGAGCAAACCTCCTAAGTTTCCTCCTCGTTAACTCTAGAGATAGCGTATGAACAAATTCTCTAAAGCTTTTCTCATCGCTGAAAAGTCCTAGGTCTACTGCTATCTTAGGTAAACTACTACGAATTTTCTCTACAGCTTCTGGAGCAACAGCAACATCACATTTTATTCCTCTCTGAGAGAGTAGACCCGCTACATCGGGATCTTCAACAACTAGTACATAGTCCTCAGACCCAAGTTTTGATCTCAAGCTCTCTACTGACCGAATTAATGCGTTGTTTAACCTACCTTCAGATACCGCTAGTAGCTCCTCCACAACGGCTCCCAAGTCTTTGGGGTACAAAACCTTGTCCACTATATTGCCATTCTCATCTACAGCGAAAGTTCCTATGACTGTGTCAGCTATGTATATCCTCTTACTCATCACGTAACACCTACAATTCAACTTCTAGCATTAGGGTTAATAAATATATTATGCTGTACGATAACACATCATCAGATGATCTACGCTACCAATACTGAATCATATTATCGATAAGTAGTAGAATTGTTGATATGTTAAGGTTTCTATCAATATTGTAAAACTTTATGATCTGAAAACTAGTTAAATTTTTAAGGTTGTTAGCGTAGAAGCTCTGATTTAGTGAGGCTTCATGCCTTCACACGGTTCGCTTACGAAAGCAGGTAAAGTTAGGAATCAAACACCAAAGATACCCCCGAAACCTAAGAGAAATCTTGTCCCAAGGATAAGAAATAGACGTGAGTACTGGATTAGACAAAGAAAAGCTCAAGGACTTCCTACACCAACTGTAGTACCCCCTTCATCAGTACCAAGAAAGAAAGCCTCTACAACTGCTACGGCTTCAGCTAGTTAAATAATACCCCATTTTCATCTTCGTTATTTCTCGATATCGAGCTTCGTATTAATAGCATGTTGTACATTATTCTCATTTTAAGGATTTAGATCCCTATCTCCTGGTAAAGTATTTATTGCTTGTAAATAATTATAACAATAGGAGGTTGCCGAAGAACGGCGATAGGAATTGAAAGCAGCATTTGAAATACCTAAAAACTTAGACTACAACAGATTAGGACTTGTAGCTGGGCTTGAGATACACCAACAATTAAACACAAAGCATAAACTCTTCTGTAATTGCGAAACGAGGCTTGTCAAAGAATTAGACCTTGCTAATTCAGTTCAGTTCGTAAGATTTCTTAGGGCCACCCGCAGTGAGTTAGGAGAGATAGATGCTGCGGCAGCATTCGAAACCCAGAGAGGGAGGAGGTATATCTATGTAATGCCACAAGATTGTTCATGTCTTGTCGAATTAGATGAAGAACCTCCGCATGAACTTAATCGTGAAGCTCTTACAATAGCTTTAGCGATAGCTAAAGCATTGAATGCTAGACCTGTGGACGAAGTACATGTTATGAGGAAAATAGTTGTAGATGGCTCGAATACTACAGGATTTCAAAGAACAGCTATAATAGCTTTGGGTGGGTATATAGTAGATGAAGAAGGTGTTATTAATATTCAAACAATTGCTCTTGAAGAGGATGCAGCTAGGAAGATAGCTGAAGAAACTTCGTCTGTAACCTACGCTTTAGATAGACTCGGCATACCTTTGATAGAGATCTCTACAGCACCTGATATAAGATCTCCTGAACAAGCTAAACGTGTTGCAGAGAAAATTGGGCTTCTACTCAGGATGACAGGCAAGGTTAAAAGAGGTATAGGTACTATTAGACAGGATCTGAACTTGTCGATCCAGGGAAGCCCGAAGATAGAGATCAAAGGTATTCAGAAACTCGAGCTTATACCGAAGGTTATACAGGAAGAGGCTAGAAGACTTGTAGGGCTTCTAATGATTAAGAATGAGCTTGAGAAAAGAGGTGCTAAAGCTGAAGAGATAATGGCTCAGACCCCTATCGATATTACTGAATATGTTAAGGATTGTAAAAGTAACATTATTCAAAGTGGTTTAAGGAAGGGGCATAGGGTTTACGCTATCAAATTACCGTATTTCGATGGACTACTAGGTGTGGAACTGCAAACTAATAGGAGATTTGGTACAGAACTTGCTGATTACGCTAAACAATGGGCTGGAGTTAAAGGGATAATTCACAGTGATGAATTACCTAACTACGGAATAGATGAACAGACTATTGCTTTGATTAAGAAGATACTGAATATGGGAGAAAGAGATGCGTTTGTGATAGTGGTAGATGAGAAGGAGAAAGCTTTGAAAGCTCTTCAAGTTGTTAAAGAAAGAGCTTGCCAAGCTCTCTACGGTATACCTAAAGAAACCCGAGGAGCTAACGAAGATGGAACAACGAGATATCTTAGACCTCAACCAGGTGCTGCTAGAATGTATCCAGAAACAGATGTTCCTCCAATAAAAATAGACGAGACTATTCTAAGAGAAGCTGAGAAACTAGTTCCACCACCTATCGAGATTAAGATGGAGGAGCTAACTAAAGTTTATGATCTTAGCATAGAGCTAGCTAAACAGTTACTGTACAGCGAGTACCTTAATATATTTGAGGAATTGATTAAATTATACAAAGTCGAACCTAAGGTTATAGCAACTTTACTTACATCCATACTTGGCGAACTTAGAAGCGAAGGTCTAGATTTATCAGTTCTAGAGGATAGACATCTACACATGATTGCAAAACTTATCGAATCCTATGGTATTAAAGATAAAGAGGTTTTGAAGAACATTATCAGCTTAATTATTAAGAACCCAGGTATAAGTTATGAAGAATTGAAGAATGTTGTCGCTGAAACGAGAATTTCTGAAGATGAAGTTAGACGTATAGTAAGGATCAAAATAGGGGAGAATTTAGAGGTAGTGAAAGCTAGAGGAGAAAAAGCGTTTCAGTTCATTATGGGGAAGGTTATGGCTGAGTTAAGAGGGCGCATCGATGGTAAAACAGTCGCTTCTATTGTTAAAGAAGAGCTGGCTAAGATTTTCAAGTCGTCGGTATAGAGGCTATGATAAAGTCTTGTTATGTACAAGTAGATAGAGCTCTATGGACTAAGCGTAGAGAAGAAGCGTTAAAGAGATTTTTAGAGGATATAGAGATAGGCTACGCTGATAGAGATATAATTGATTTCATTAAACTCGTATTCACTAAGAGGAATGTTTTTACAACTAGTTCGTGTAGCGGTAGAATAACTATTGTCGATGCTTTATATCCCTGGTTAAGGGATGAATCATACATAGTTTTCAAGAAACACGAACCTGTAACAGTAGAGGAAGTTGTTAGTATAGTCAGTTCTAAACCACTGCATAGGTTTTGGTTAATCTCCAGCGGACCTATTATCCATTTCATTGCACCAGGTATTGAAGTGGCTTGCAAAGTCCTATCCATAGCTCGAGAAGCGGGTTTTAAGCATAGTGGTATTATATCGGTAAGCGAGGAAGGAGTCGTTATTGAAGTTGTAAGCGGTACTTGGACATCTTTCTTACTAAAAGATGGTGAATATGTACTTGTAAACGATTTAAACAAAGTTGTAGCTATAGCTAATGAAATCCTCATCGAAGGTAAGAAGAGACTAGAAAAACTATTTAAGATGTTTAAAGAAGTTGATATATAGACTGACGACTGAGTAAACAAAGGTATCTAACTTAAGGTGGTATCACATGGGTATACTAGACAACCTTAAACCTTTAACACCAGGACAAGAGGAGATGTATAGAGCATTAAAAGACAAGACCTACGAAATCTTAGGATTCTTCGGACCTACGGGTACAGGTAAATCACTGTTCAGCTTAGCATACGGTATCGATAGTATTTTAAACAATGAGTTTTCAAGGTTTATCATAATAAGACCCATAATAGATATTGTAACAGGTCAAGAACTAGATATATCTAGAGGACCTGAAGCTTTTATTAACGCCATGAAGAGCTACATAAGAGATATCGTAGGTGATTACATAGAGTGGAGCAAAATTGAATTGTTCATAAATGAAGGAAGAATAGTCTTAGCGGATCCTAAATACCTTAGAGGTAGATCTTTCGATAACTCTATCATATTCTTAGACGATATACAGCTCATGAAGCCTGAGAGCATCATAGAAGCTGTTGTAAGGGTTGGTAGAAATAGTAGATTAATAGTTGCAGGGGATCCGATATTTCAAGCACTTAGAGAAGTAGGACACGATCCAGCTGCAATAATAAGAGAAGTTCTATTAAGTGAGGAAAAATCTTATGTTGTCGATTTAGGGATAAAGGATATAGTTAGAGAGGGAGCTAGAAGAGGTTTGAGGTTCTTACTGGAGTACAAACTGAGATCTAGAGCTCTAACCGAGGAAGAGAAGAAAGTATACGATGTAGTTAAATCTAAAGCACCAGATGCTGATATCATAACTGTTGTCGACCTTACCGAGCCTAAGAAAAACTACGAGATAACTCAGGAATACGTACCCGACGCACTTGTAATAGTGAAGCAAGGTCATATGGGTAGGCTTATAGGTAGAGGTGGTGAGAGAATAAATAGTGCTGAAAAAGAGCTTGGAAAAAGACTTAGAGGTGCAGAGCTAAACTTAGACTTTAAGGAAATGGTTAGAACTGTCCATCCAACATCATGGATATGGAAACATATTCCGGAGGTAGATTTCGCAGGTCCTAGTCTACAAATAAAGGTTTACGAAGATGTTGTAGGAGCTGCTGTAGGTCAGAGAGGAGCCTACGTTAAATTCTTGGACATGATATTCAGAAAGCTATTCGGTGTTGGGGTAAGAGTTGTAGCAGTTGAAAGAGAGAAAGAGAAAAAGAAATAGCATAACGAAGATAAGCATCTAGATACAATCTTGCATGGGTAATCAAAAGTTTTATTTCTAACTATTTTTAGACATGTAAATCCTGTTACCTAAATGTACCTTGGAATCACATAACTTAATACACAGGAATATAGATGGATAGAGATAGGTATACAAGGTTTAAGAGCTATGAAGATACTGATCGAGAATGCGACAATATATTCACTATCATTGAATAGAAGATTCATAGATAAAGGTTATCTGTACATAGATAAGGGGCTTATCTTAGCTGTAGGCGAAGGAGCTCCTCCACCAGAGCTAGAATTTGCTGACTATATCATCGATGGCATGTACTCTGTAGCATTACCTGGGTTCGTCGTAGGTATAGGTAACTTCTTTGACTACATGTTTCGATTCAAAACCATGTCTAGTAGAAAAGAGAATATCTTAACAACATTGAGTTTAAGCGATATAGAGACGTTATCATTAGTTTCATTAGCATCTCTTATACTTGCAGGTGCAACATCTATTGTAACATACGTAGAACCACCTAATCCTAAACTACTCACAGGTATAGCTATGGCAGCCAATGAGTGTTGGATACGCGTTAGAGTGCTTCTTCCTGTCGACGGTTTAGACCCTAGGTTAGTTGAAGACATGATTAGGAATACCATGAAAAACGTTAAAGATCCTGATGCAATAACGAAGGGAGTTATAACATTCGGCTTCTATGTCAAGAAGCAGATTACCAAAGATCTCCTAGATCTTGCAAAATCAATGAACATCAAACTATATATCGAAGACAACCTCATCAATAATGAACTCGTGCTTCAGAATCTAGAAGACGTTGTGGTCATAGGTCAAGAGAAGGTCTCTATACCTCCGCAATTCAAAAGAGTTGCAGCAACTAGTTCTACGCTATGGAGAAAAGGTTTAGGACTTATCTCACGTGATTATCTAAACCTAAATCCACGTAACTTAATACATACTATAGGTAAATCATTTGAAGATCCCAGAACAATCTTAGATATCCTATGCCACTACAATCCTCTAAACCTAGATATAGGTGCTAAAACAATAGAGGAAGGAGGCGTAGCTGACGTAATACTGCTAGACTATTCAAAACCTCCGGTAGGGCCTATCCCAATGACGGAGATAGATATCGCCAATGAGATATCGATGCTCAACTACATTGTTGAAACAGTGTTGGTAGCAGGAGAATTAACATTAGATCAAGGTTTAACTCTTAATGTTGGCGATAAACATGTTAAAAAAGCTCAATCCATTATCGAGAGTTTAAAATAGTGATTACCTATGTTAAGTTTCGCTATAAAGGTTTGATTCATTGTATTAACTAACTAGATTACCCAGATATATATCGGTCTCCGTGAAGAAATGTATAGGGTTTAAAGTGCCTAATAATGGCGATGATGTACAACTGCTTTTCTGTTTAGACTCTAGATGTGCAGAACTGTTAATCGATAAACTAATTGATGTATACAAGACCTCGCTATACAGATATAACACGTTACTAAAAAAATATGGTGTATATCTTAAACCTGTGCATATCATTGTAAAGAAGACGGCTTACGGAACTAAGGTGTATCACTACTATGGTAAGTACTGGTATAGACTTGTTTACAGCGATGGGAAGCTGAGATGGATATATATGGGTAGAGAAAAACCTTCACACGATATCCCTGATCCTCCGATAAATCCTTTACTAGTTATAAAAATCTTGCCAGAGAAAGAAAGAGATAAAGTCTGTGTATACATAGAGAAACATTGTAGATCTGAAGAGGTGTTGAAATATATTGAAGAAGCTGTAACTAAGTTAGGCTGTACTAAGTATGGATAGCAGTGAGAGTATGGATAAGGTGTTGCTAAGTATTCTCGAGGCTAAGTCTTGCGAAGATCTGTTCAGGTACTTAAAGAGGTTTTTACAGGAGGTAGAACTAAGTTCGTTACTAAAGCTATATAGAGATTTCGATACAATACTCAATAACATGTTCCTAGAATACCCTCGTGATATAGATTCAGATAGCGGTGATTTATTTGAACTACCTAATCATGTTTACCTAGCTTTAGCATTACTCTCTATAGCTATAGGCGATATGTATATACATAGATTCGCGCTAAGGTTCTCCAGGATGTTCAGAGCTAAATTCTTGAATAATCTAGATGACGATAGTATTGCTCGTTTTAGTCGCAGAATAGAGGTGAGACTAGAGTATAGCGGTTCTAAATGTTTTAAAGAGATTCAGAGTAGCATTACTAAAAATGATTCTATTCTAACCATATGCTATAGATACAGAATTCCCATAGTTGATTACCTACGTGCAGCTAAGAAAATGTTTACAGAACAGCCATGGAAGTTATCTTCTGTAATTCTAGGTAGAGGCTATGTATATCTAGAAACCAGGGATAAAGTACTAAGGTTACTTTCTGAACAGATATACAATGTACTTAGCACAAAGTTAAGGAACATAAGAAATCTTTGCGAAAGTAGAGATAAACTTGAAGAGATGCTTTTCAATATTTTGAGAGACTATGATCAAGAACTTGCCGAAGCCATTAAGAGATTTACCCAGAACTTGCTAAATCTCGAAATTGCTTCCGTAAAACAATCCGCTAATCTATCTGAGAATCTTGGTACAAAAATTCTATTAGAAGAAATCTCAAAGATTTCAAGCATCGAACAACTCGTAGCGATATCTCAAAAAATATTTCCTCCATGCATACGCGATTTAATTGAGGCTATACTACGAGGAGAAAACCTATCGCATCATCAGAGATTCGCTATAGCAACATTCTTGATAAATCTCGGTGTAGACTTAGAGATTGTAGTTAAGCTCTTTAGCCATAGTCCGGATTTCAACGAAAAAATTGCTAGGTATCAAGTGGAACACCTAGCAGGGTTAAGAGGTTCAAGAAAGAAGTATCTCATATATAGTTGCAATACCATGAAGACTTTAGGTATGTGTAAAGCTGAGTGCAGAGTAAAGAACCCACTTCTCTATCTAAGAAAAGTTCTAGTCTCTTCAAAGAGACAGCAAGAAGCAGAATATCGCGATTCAACAACATCGAGTAACTGAAGAAGATATACCATCAAATCTGTTTACTTTCGTTCTTTAATCGAATTGAAAGAATATCTGATACTAAACGAATCCTCGAGTTGTAATCATGAAAATTCTCAGGATTTTACTTAGTAAGGTTCTAACCTATTTCTAAAGAAGGGAATTATTTATAGATCTTAGCCCTATATCAATATTAAAAGGGACCCAAATACTTAATAAGATCTTGAAAGAATTGAAAGACAAGGTTCGCACTGCTATCCCTTGGATATGCAGAATTTAAATCTTTGCAGCTAGATAGTATACAGCTTTACCTCCAGAGAACTCGATAACTATGTTTAGAGGTGCTTCTGATCCATACTTAATTTCTGCCTGGTTACTAAGGCTCAGTATCTCAAGGAATTTTGATAAGTATTCGCTATCAAATGCTGCTGTGACCTCTTTCTTTATTGTTAGACTTAGTATATTGCCTGAAGCAGTAGATAATCTGAAAGAACTTCTCTTTGCATCATAGTCAAAGAATGTTAGAACATCTTGTGCTGCGGATATTCCTACAGTTGCTGTTATGTCTGTAAGCTCTTTTAGGGATGTTCTTAGAGGTGAGGCTAGGACTAAAGCTTCAACATCGTACTGTGGATTGAGCTCTGGTATCTCTTCCGATAAAACGCTAAGATTCCTAAACTTATAGCGTCTAGCACCTGAGGCACCCTCAACAACTATCTCTACATACTCTTCATTCGCAGCTATAACAACTCTATCACCCTTCTTCAAGTTCTTAAGGATCTTGGTCAAGTTTGATACAGCTAAACCTATGGAGAGCTCGTCTTTTACATTGAATTCCTGGAAAGCCTCCGGAGGAAGGTCTACAATCATCATAGCAATTCTACTCGGATCTAACGCTTTCACATGAACTCCAGATCCATTTACCTGGAAAGCCGCTTCATCCACAATCTCCGACAACGTTTTAAGTATTTTCGTAAAATCTCGAGCACTTGGGTAAGCGAATAATACCTTAGGCTCTATCGTGAGCTGAACTGCTGTACTCATAGTGTCTCACCTACGTTTTTATCTGCATCTTTGAGAAATTTATAAATAACGTTGCCTAATTACGTAACACTATACGTTATTTGCTGCAATATGATTAAAACCTATAAGCTAGACCGTAGTGTGTTTAAAAATTTAAGGCTAGGTATGAGGTCTAGACTATGCCTGCAATAGAGGTTGGCAGAATTTGTATAAAGATAGCTGGACGCGAAGCAGGTCGTAAATGCGTAATAGTTGATATAATAGACGATAACTTTGTATTAGTGACAGGGCCTAAGAATATCAGCGGAGTTAAGAGAAGGAGATGTAATATAAATCATTTAGAGGTCCTAGATTTAAAGATAGATATACCTAAAGGAGCTTCGGATGAAGAAGTCGCTAAATTTCTTGAAAAAGCAGGGCTTATAGACTTCATGAAAGAACGTGTAAAGATGAAGTTGACACCTATGCTTCTAAAGAAGTAAAAACATGATGCAACGTTCTATATAATCATTATCCTAATAGCTAAGAGTTTTTAACTGTTGTAACAAAGTTCTACTCTAGCATACGGTGTACAGTATGAAGGAGAAGGGCTTAGAGTTTATCAGGACTTTAGATAGAATTGCAGGTTTAAATCAGGAATATGTCGTGAAAATCGATGAAGATACCAACGAAAAGTATGGATACCTACCATATGAACGACCAACAGAGCTATACATACGAAGTGGTCTCATAGTCTTAGATAAACCCCCAGGACCAACTAGTCATGAAGTAGTTGCGTGGGTAAAGAAGATGTTTGGATTAGAGAAAGCAGGGCATGGGGGGACCCTAGAGCCTAGCCCTATGTAAAGGGCTAGGCGGGGAAACCCCAAAGTTACGGGGGTGCTCCCTATAGCCTTAGATAAGGCAACTAGGGTTATAGGAATACTTATGCATTCTTATAAAGAGTACGTAGCTCTCATGGAATTGCATGACAATGTTGATTCAAACAAAGTTATAGAAACTATGAAGCTCTTCATCGGCAAGATCTATCAAAGACCTCCTCTAAGATCTTCAGTCAAAAGAACTTTAAGAGTTAGAGAAATATATTCGTTAGATGTACTGGAGATTGAGGGTAGACATGTGCTTTTCAAAGTAAGATGCGAATCTGGCACATATATTAGGAAACTGTGTCACGATATAGGTCTACTACTAGGTGTTGGAGCTCATATGAGAGAGTTAAGGAGAACAGCTGTAGCCCATTTAACAGAAGATCTAAACCTCGTTACAATGCAGAACCTATCGGAGGCTCTCTACATATGGAATAGGTATAAAGATGATACACTCTTAAGGAAATATATCGTGCCCATGGAGTACATAGCAGCTCATCTACCAAAGGTATTAGTAAGGGATACAGCTGTAGACGCTATAGCTCACGGAGCTCAACTAGCTGTACCAGGCATCGCGATATTGTCGAAGAACATTAATAAGGATGATACAGTAGCTGTAATGACTTTGAAAGGAGAGCTCGTTGCTGTAGGTAGAGCTCTTATGTCTAGTGAAGAGATCTTAAAAGCTGAGAAAGGTATTGCCGTAGAGATCAATAGAGTTATAATGGATCCTGGTGTCTATCCTAAAGCATGGAAGAGCTCTAAGGATAAACCCCAGATACAGCAAGCAATGAATTAGCAACGGTCAGGGACTTAGAATGGTTTCAAACCATTACTACAAAGTTAAGACACGTAAAGGAGTATACATACTGATATCTGATTTCATTAGAGGTATTAGTGTAGAATTCGAGGTAGTACCTGGACTTTTCTCGTATAAACATGTAGACGAAGGTACGAAATTATTATTAGAGTACGCTGAGATTCCAGAGGAAGGCACTATCCTAGATATAGGTTGCGGATACGGTGTGATAGGCATTGTTATAGCGAAGCTGAACCCAAAACTCGAGGTATACATGACTGATATAAATAAAGATGCTGTAGAAATTACTAAAAGGAATATCTTGAGGAACAGATTAAACCCTGAAAAAGTGAAAGTTCTTCACGGAAACCTTTACGAACCTGTGAAAGATTTGAAATTCAACGCTATATATTCAAATCCCCCGTTCTCCGCAGGCATGGACATTGTCGAGAAGATTGTGCAAGAAGCTCCTCGATATCTTAAACACCGTGGTACACTACAGATTGTCGCAAGAAAAGGAGCGGAAAAAGTACGCAAACTAATGTTGTCAGTCTTCGGAAATGTGAACATCTTAGTCTCTAAGAAAGGTTACAAAGTTTTATTATCAAGAAAACAAAGCTAAGATAAAGACAAAAAGTTTTATAGCTTCTAAAAAGTATGTTACTCATAGAGGATAATTTATTAGTGCCGGGGTGCCCGAGCGGTCTAAGGGGCCGGCCTTGAGAGCCGGTGGGGAAACCCCCGCGCGGGTTCAAATCCCGCCCCCGGCGCCAACAAACTAAATCTTCGACTATAAAATGGTCCATTTGTCTCTAGATAGTTACCCTCTTTATCTCAAGGTTTTTCAGAGTCTTATCTATGAACTTCTACCTCACCCATAGAGCTTAATGTTGCTGTGGAATCATGGGTAACTGTCGAGCTCAACAGAACGTTACTCCTATCTATCTTCAATTCACCTAAGTTTAGAGCATAGCTCCTATCGCCTAGCCGGGTCGCCAATAAACATAGATGTTTTAAAAATTTATAAAATCTTGTAGAAGAGGTCTTAACAATTATAAATACCAACACTATAAATAATTATGAAAACCGAAAGAGCTCAGGTTCTCAACAAATAGAGATACTATTCTTGAAAATTCGATGTAGTAAAATCACGTTTAGGATTGCGATCGACCTACCGATGCTGAACTTCTTTAACGTGATTGATGTTCTCAGCGAAGAGAAGTTACATCATATTTCAGAAGACCGTCGTATCATCATCTTATCTACAGCTTTTTAGTGTATTTAGTACACTACTTTTATTTGATGATGACCGATCCCCTTGTGTATGAAGGGTGATTAAACCTGTCTCAGCTGATCTATTCTATAACTACTTTATTCATCATTATAATATCTACACGCTCTACTCAGCTCTTCACATCACCTCTGCAAGTTTCCATACCCCCCATATAGTTAGCAATACCATCTCTGTAACATCGTTTTATTTAGTATCACAAAAATTATACACATAGTATGATTATGTAAAGAGCTTTTAACCCTAGTACGAAGGTTAAAGCTAGTATGAAAGGGTGAAACTTAACATTACGTGGAGTTGTAGAGGTAGGTGTTCCGCTTGTCAACAACATCATACAGACATATAGTTAGAATCGCTGAAACTGATATCCCTGGAGAGCTCCAACTGGCGTGGGGGTTAGCGAGGATAAAAGGTGTAGGATATAATATGGCGCTAGCTTTGTGTAGAATCCTAGGTTACGATCCTTACATGCTGGTAGGATTTCTATCAGACGAAGATGTTAAAAAAATAGAGGATGCTGTAAAGAATCCGTTAAAGTATGGGTTTCCTTCGTGGACCCTTAATAGAAGGAGAGATTATGAAACAAATCTAGATATGCATTTAGTGGCTTCAGAGTTGATGTTTTATGCTAGACAAGATATTGATAGAGAGATTAGGATTCGTAGCTGGAGAGGTATAAGGCATGCATTAGGATACAAGGTAAGAGGTCAGAGAACTCATACAACTGGGAGAATTGGTCCTACTGTAGGTGTAGTACGTAAGAAACAGCAACAACAACAAAAGTAAGGTGGTAATATATGGGTGATCCGAAGAAACCTAGGAAAAAATACGAAACACCTGGTCACCCATGGATAAAGACTAGGCTTGAAAGGGAGCTAGAGCTTGTCTATACCTACGGGCTAAGGAATAAGAGAGAGCTCTGGATTGCAGAAACTATGCTTAGGAAGATAAGGTATAGGGCGAGATCGTTGCTAGCACTTCCGCCAGAGCAGAGAATAAAGGAGTTGGAGATACTGGGTAAGAAACTCTATAGAATGGGGCTTGTAGATAAAGAAAACATTGATATAAACGATATACTATCGCTTACTGTAGAAGCTATTCTAGAACGAAGATTACAAACAATAGTTTGGAGAAAAGGATTAGCAAAAACTATTCACCAAGCTAGGCAACTAATAGTTCACGGACATATAGCTATAAAAGGGAAAAGAGTTGCTTCACCTAGTTACCTCGTATCGAGAGATGAAGAACCTTACATAGATTTTCATCTCAGTTCTCCATTCGTAAAGAACATGCGAACCTCTTCTCCTCAATCATGAAAATGGCTATAGGGTGAGGTAAATGTCCATAGCTGAAAGAGAGTTGAAATGGGGTGTAGCCCATGTATACGCATCATTCAATAATACCATAGTTCACATAACAGATATCAGTGGAGCTGAAACTGTAGCCAGGGGTTCTGGTGGTATGGTTGTTAGAGCTGATAGAGAAAAACCTAGTCCTTATGCTGCTATGATGATTGCGTACCGTGTTGCTCAAGAAGCTATGGAGAAGGGTGTAACTGCTATCCATATAAAGGTGCGTGCACCAGGTGGGCATGGTCCTAAGATCCCTGGACCTGGAGCTCAAGCCGCTATCAGAGCACTTGCAAGGGCAGGTTTTATCGTTGGAAGGATAGAGGATGTAACACCTATACCTCACGATACTACGCGTAGACCCGGAGGTAGACGTGGAAGAAGGGTGTAGCAATTAATGGAGATATCAATAAAGGAGCATGCAGAAGAGGTTATAGAGCTTGAGGTTAAAGGGGTTCCTCTAGCATTCCTAAACGTTATAAGAAGATATGCATTAGCAAAAGTACCGACATACGCTATAGACGAGGTTATGATTGTTGTGAATACTTCTTCCATGTTTGACGAGATTTTAGCTCATAGACTAGCCTTAATACCTTTGAGAACAGAGGATGTTATCGAGAAGATAAAATCTCTTGATCCTGAGATCTGCGAGAAATGCTCATCAACAACGGAGGGTCTAGATACAAGTATCTGTAATGAATGTTTTGTACATATGGTGTTGGAGGCTGAAGCTACATCAGGAGAAATAACGGTGTACTCAGGCGATATCAAAAGTGATGATCCTAATGTTGTTCCTGTTTACAACAATATCCCTATAGTTATCTTAGCACCTGGTCAAAGAATAGCATTAGAAATGAAGGCTAGGGTTGGAAGAGGGTTAGAGCACGCTAAGTGGAGTCCTGCAACTGTTGCTGTAACAAGGTATGTGGCCGATATAAGAATCGATAGAAAGTTATGTAATTTATGTGGGAAATGTGTAGAGGTATGTCCCAGAGGTACGCTCAAGATAGAGAATGCAGAGCTTAAGGTTCTAGATATATATAGCTGTATCCTATGTAAACAATGTGTAAAAGCTTGTCCTAATAATGCAATTGATGTGAGTGAAGTAAAGGACCACTATATACTAAGGATTGAGAGCGCAGGTTCATTGAAAGCTAAAACGATTATACGGGAAGCTGTATATATACTTTTAAACGAACTTAATGAACTTGAAAAGTTCGTAGAAAAAATTGCTAAAGGTGTTACTACGTGAGAAGAACAGGCCCTACGAATTATGTGTTAAGGAAGACTATCAGAGTTTTAAGGAGTTATGCAAATAGATACAACGCCGCTATATGGAGATACTTAGCGGAACTTTTAGAGAAACCCGCTAGAAAAAGAATTGTTGTAAATATTTCGAAGATAAATAGATATACAGATGATGGTGATATTATCGTTGTACCTGGTAAAGTGCTGGGTGCAGGTAATCTAGATCATAAAGTTACAGTAGCTGCTATAGCTTTTTCTCAGCAAGCAATACAGAAAATAAAGGCTGCTGGAGGAAACGTTATGCATATTCTAGAACTACTTCAAATTAATCCGAAGGGAGGCAACATAAAGGTGATAATATGAATTCGCAGAATCCTATTATTGTGCATTCGAAAGAGTTAGAGTTGTTACAGCTAGAGCCTAAGGTAGTAGAGCATATCCTCAAAACACGAGAAATACTAATTGATGCTGAAAATAGTGTTCTCGGTAGACTTGCTACACATGTTGCTAAACTCGCCATGCTTGGATTTAAAGTCCACGTTATAAACGTAGAGAAAGCTGTTGTAAGTGGTGACAAGAAAACAGTTGTTGATAGCTATAAGCTTTTACTAGAGGTTAAAACACATAAAAATCCCTATAGACATGCTATTCATAGACCAAGACACCCGATAAATATATTCAAAAAATCTGTGAAATTAATGTTACCTAAACATTGTAGATCACGATTCAAGATCCTGAAGAACGTTAAAGCGTATATCGGTGTACCGCAAGAATTTAAAGATAAGACTATAATAAAGATTTTAGACTGCGATGCTTCATACCTTAAGAGACGGAAGATCGTTCCAGTCTCTGTGATAGCTAAAGAGCTTGGATGGAAAGGTGTAGTAAAGCCATGAGCTCGGGTGAAGCTGAGGTTTCCCAACCCACATCCGGGGTATCAGTACCAGGTGCTTACCCTTATATAGTTAAAGGTAGGAAGATTACCGTAAGTGTTGGGAAGAGGAAGACAGCTATTGCAAGAGCTGTTATAAAACCTGGTATAGGTAGATTTAGAGTTAATGGTGTACCTGTCGAGATATGGCCTATAGAATTAGCAAGATTGAAAATGATGGAGCCTTACCTACTTCTAGCTCCAGAGCTTAGGAACAGCATAGATATCGAGGTAAATGTGCAAGGTGGTGGGTATATGTCTCAAGCTTATGCTGTTAGAACAGCTGTAGCTAGAGGCATTATCGCATACTTTGATCTTCAAATTCTTAAAGATTTCTTCAAAGAGTACGATAGGACTATGCTTACTGGCGATCCTAGAAGAACCGAACCTGAGAAATGGATGAGATATAGTGCGAGAAGGTTTAGGCAGAAGTCGTATAGGTGAAGTTCATGATCATACCTATTAGATGTTTTACCTGTGGATATCCTATCGCTACTAAATGGGAAGAATACAAGAGACGTGTAGAGAGAGGTGAGGATCCTAAAAAAGTTCTAGACGAGCTAGGGATAAAGAGGTATTGTTGTAGAAGAATGTTTTTATCCCATGTCGATCTATTCCACGAAGTGATTAGGTATAGGAATGTAAAGTAGGGTGAAGGTTGTGAGCGAGGAGCAGAAAACCTTTAGTCAACAAGAGCTTCTAGTACCTCTGGAACAATATCTACAAGCAGGTGTTCACATAGGAACACATACATGCACTAAACATATGGAGAAATTTGTTTTCAGAGTTAGACCTGACGGACTTTACATACTAGATATAAGGAAAACCGATGAAAGATTACGGATAGCGGGAAGATTTCTAAGTAGATTCGAACGTAATAAGATCTTAGTTGTATCTACAAAACAATACGGTAGACAACCAGTGCTAAAATTTGCTGAAATTGTTGGAGCTATACCTGTTGTTGGCAGATTCCCCCCAGGTATGTTGACCAACCCTAGACTTGAACTGTACCGAGAACCAGAGATCATAATACTAACAGATCCACGGGTAGATGAACAACCACTTATTGAAGCATTGAAAATGGGTATACCTGTGGTAGCTTTCGTAAGTACAGATAATAAACTCATAGGAATAGACCTAGCCATACCTGGTAATAATAAGGGAAGAAAATCTATAGCTTTACTCTACTGGATATTAGCAAGGCAAATACTTAGAGAACGCGGTGAATTAGGTCTAACAGATAACCTACCTATACCTGTTGAACAATTCGAAACTACAACAACGTAAGCTATAGTTCATACTCAATAACACCTCTGCCACTAGCAGTATAACACAGTCTTATCTATGAACAGGGTAATTAAATCACAAACAGTCAAACCTGCGATTCCATTAATAGGATTGCCTTTGAAAGACTATGGAGGTATTTTCGTTGCAACTAGAGCTCCCTGTAGATGTATTTTAAGAATAGATTACAGACTTACTCGATGCAGAAACTCAAAGCCTCAGGAAGAGCTAAGAAGACTTGACACCCAATACTTGAGCTTATACGTTAACCAATACCTCAACAATATCTTCTTAGAACTTTTTGATCTCTGTATTGATAGCTCATCAGATATTAAATGTGAATGTTTTTTACCAGACATAATTAGATTCATCATCATTACTACAGAGACTGTTTTTGGTGCATTCAACGTCAAGAAGGTTGAATACGAAGACTATTTAAAAACCCTTGCAATTCTAGATAATAAGTTCTGGTCAATCAATCCTACGTATACCTTGTCCCTCAGATGTGCTTACGTTTATCAAGGGCTTTGTATAGTAAGAGATGTTTATGAAAGTATAAAATTGAATGCTATAGATATCGACCTAGATTTCGTTAAAGATATTAGGTGCACCAAACTATGTCTCGAACTATCATCACCTTATGACAGCCTATCTACATCTCTATTACTTAAATTCACATCCCATGTCGTATCTAAGATAGCGCAGGATATTACTAGTAAAGGCTTTATAACAAAAGAAACTCTTAAGTACTTAAGATTACTATACGATATTGAGACTGGGACTGTGTTCGAGATCCTAAGTATTGATAAAGATGAAATACTTGGTGCTAGAGGATCATTTATTAAACCTATCGCTGATATAGCTTCAGTAAAGTTTTACAAACTAAGAATTAGTTCTGTAGATGGGTAGTACTTGTGATCTGTATGACGACAACTGTTGTTCTAAAACTTGGGGGTAGTCTTGTAACGGAGAAGACAAAACCTTTTTCAATCAGATTTAGTGTTCTTAAAAGACTTGCACAAGAGCTAGTTAAAGCTTATAAAGAGTGTTGTTCCAGAATTATTATCGTCCACGGTGGAGGAAGTTTTGGTCATTATGTAGTAAAAGAGCATGGAGGTATAGATACCGCTAGTGCTGTTACCCAGACCATTATGTTCATGAGAGAGCTCAGCATGATTATATCGGATATATTCACATCTTATGGACTACCTACAGTTGTTTTTGATACACATGCACTTGCTGTAATACGTAACAATGATCTTTATCTGTTCATCGAACCTATCTTGAAGTCTCTAGACCTAGGCTTAATCCCTATTCTCTACGGAGATATAGTGTTTGGTGAGAAAACAAGAATTGTTTCAGGCGATGAAATCGTTTGGTGCATAGGAAGCAAACTAACATCTTCACGATTACTGTTTGCAACAACAGTTGATGGGGTTTATGATAAGGATCCTTCAGAGCCCGATGCTAAGTTACTCGATGTAGTAAGGCTAAGCGATTTCAAGGATATTCTGTTTAGCAGTACACAAGGGTACGATGTGACAGGAGGTATGAGGTTGAAGCTTGAACTTGCTTATAAATACTATTCTGAGAATATCAAAGAGGTTGTAATATTTAACGGTCTTATTGAGGGTAGAACCTATGAAGCTATATGTGGAACCATTACTAGGTGTTCCAGGGTGCTACGATATTGAGTATTGAGCAGAGAAAGGAAGACCATATAGACTTAGCGCTAAAACCCGAAAACCAAGGACCTTTAACAACACTTTTAGAGAATATCCACTTTGTGCATCAACCGTTGGTCAATATGGCGTTTAACGATATTGATACAAGCTCTGAATTCCTTGGATATAAACTAGGTGCACCCATAATAATAACGGCTATAACCGGAGGTACTAGAAGAGCTTATGAAATAAATAAAGCTTTAGCTGAAGTAGCTGAGAAATACAGAATAGGAATGGGTGTTGGAAGTCAACGTCCTATGATTCTTAACCCAGACACTCTGTACAGCTACAAGATTGTGCGCAAGATTATTAGAAGTGCACCTGTTATTGCTAACATAGGTATAGCACAACTAGCTAAACTTGATATAAAAACAGTTGAATGGCTTGTAGAAGCTATAGAGGCAGATGCGCTAGCTATTCATCTAAATATTCTTCAAGAACTCGTTCAACTAGAAGGTGATAGAGATTTTAGAGGTTCTTTCGAAGCTATACAGAGAATCGTAGATAGGATTAAGGTACCAATCATAGTTAAAGAAGTTGGAAACGGTTTTTCTAGAGAATGTGCAGAAGCTCTCTATAGCATAGGTGTTAAGATAATAGATGTAGCTGGTGCTGGAGGGACTAACTGGGTTTCAATAGAACTCGCGAGAAGCCGGTCCAATCAAAGCGAAAAAGTGTTCGGTATTTTCAAAACTTGGGGATTACCTACAGCTATATCGATAGCTGAGGTTGCTTCTATAGACAACATAGTAGTCATAGGGAGCGGTGGTATAAGAAATGGACTTGATATTGCGAAAGCTATCGCATTAGGCGCTGATATCGTCGGCATGGCTCAACCATTTGTTAAACATGTTTTAGAGAAGACTGTCGATAATTTTATCGAGACAATCTTAACACAGTTAAGAGTTGTAATGATGTTGACACAATCGAAAAACATAGAGAGTTTGCGGAGAGCACCTATAGTTATACTGGGTAAGCTAGCTTCATGGATTTGTGCAAGAAGGTTGAAGTTAAGAAATCCAAACGCTTATATATCTTGCTGCGATCATTATACTGTGTGAACTCTATGAAACTTTTTGATTATGCAACTATTATCTCGAATAAAGTTGATAACTATATATTCAATACAATAAAAGGTACCCCAGCAGAGCTTTATGAAGCTTCTCTCCATTATATAAAAGCCGGCGGTAAGAGATTGAGACCTCTAATAACGGTCTTAGCTTGTAGAATAGCTGGAGGAGAAGAAGATATAGCTATACCAGGCGCTGCTGCAGTCGAAGTTTTGCACACGTTTACATTAGTCCACGACGATATAATAGATAAAGATGATTTTAGGCGTGGTGTACCTACTGTTCACAGGATTTGGGGAACAGATATGGCTATAATTGCAGGTGATACTCTCTATGCTTACGCATATAGGTGTATTCTTGGAGCTCTAAAGCTAGGAGTACCAGCTGAGAGAGTGTTGAAATCTATGGAGTACTTGACTGATGCTACTATAACGATAGCCGAGGGTCAGGCTCTCGATATGCTTCTCCCATTACGTCAAAATGTTAGCCAAGACGATTATATAGAGATGGTGCGCAAGAAAACAGCAACATTATTTGCTGCTTCAGCAGCTATAGGAGCCACCCTAGCTAGAGGTAATGAAGAAATCGTGAAGAAGTTGCAGGAGATCATGACCTACGCAGGGATATCTTTCCAGATACGTGACGATATACTGGGTTTGTTAGGGGACGAAAAGGTGCTGGGGAAACCTATTTATAGCGATCTACGAGAAGGAAAGATGACTATTCTCGTCATCTACGCATATAATAAAGTTAGCGACGATGAGAAAAAGAAGATGAAGCTTGTTATAGGTAATAGAGCTGCTACTATAGATGAGCTTAGAGATGTAGCTAACATAATTAAGAAGTCGGGAGCTGTAGAGTATGCTAATAGTTTAGCTGATAAATACGCCGAAAAAGCGTTGGCGATGTTAGAAACCCTCGAATCTCGGGATGAAGAAGCTCTAGAGATGCTAAAAGAAGTAGTAGATTTTATGGTGAAAAGGAATTACTAAGCTAGTTGAAGAGCTACAGCGTATAGAGTTCCCGATTATATACATCGATGAAATGTGTTTAAACAATATTCAGAACTCTCCAAGTACATCGCCATCCTTGAAAAGATTCACTCCAGTACTGGATCTACAGCAGTATGTGAATACTAAGAACGTTATCTATGTAGATGTTGATCGAGAGATCTTCTACACAAACCCTGTAGAGGGTCTTAAGAAATTTGTTGAAATTGTTTACGAAAGCGCTGTACCGTTGATATTCGATCTAGAGAACAAGAAAATTCTTTGCAGATCTGTCGTAACAATACCTAACACTAATAAAGCTCTGATGGTGAACAACAATGTTACTGTAGAGATTATTGAGGTAAGAGGGAGGAAGATGTTCCCACTAGTTGGTATAGGGCACATAGTTAACGAAGATTCGAAATTATGTTATGTTGTAACGAAAAAATTTGAAGTTAGAGTTATAAAGAGTCCTTGCAAAGGTATTATTTTTTATATAGGCGAGGTTTTTTCAAGGAATGAGAAGATCCTTTTCATAGTCATCGTAGGCGAGGAGAATGTCATTGAGCTTACCAGAGCCTCTTAAAGAGCAGATACGTAAGAAAGCTTTAGCACAGGCTGTTATGAATAGGTTGAAGTATGGCCAAGCTAGGGTTGAACCTGTTGTAAATAAAATCTTTGGTGAGCTCAAGGATCTACGCCACTTCGCAAAAGAAGTTGTATCTATAGTGAAAGATGTTGTTCATTACGTGAATAGCCTCAGTATGGATGATGTTAAGAAGCTCGCAGAAGAGCTAGGTGTTTCAATAGAAGGAGAGGTAAAGCCCCAGGTAAAAAGCCTCCCACCACTACCAAATGTCGATAAATGGGGTACAGTAGTAACACGGTTTGCTCCTAACCCTGATTTCCCAATACATCTAGGTAATGCTAGAGCTGCAATTATTAGCCATATCTATGCCGTTATGTACAAAGGGAAGTTTATACTAAGGTTTGAAGATACCGATCCTAGAATAAAGAAACCTATGCCTGAAGCTTACGATATTATTAGGGAAGATCTGAAATGGCTTGGCATATCATGGGACGAAGAGTATATCCAGAGCTTGAGAATGGAGATATACTACGACTATCTTAAAAAGCTTATCAAGAACGGGTATGCGTACGTAGATCTATGTAGACCTGAAGTATTTAGAGAGCTAAGGAATCAAGGAAAAGCATGCCCACATAGAAACGAAGATCCCTCAATCCATCTTGAGAGACTAGATAGAATATTTTCTGGAGAGTATAGAGAAGGTGAAGCAGTTGTTAGAATTAAAACAGATCTCAATCATCCAGATCCTTCTGTAAGAGATTGGGTCATGTTCAGAATTATAGATAGCGCTAAAAATCCGCACCCAATTACAATGGATAAGTATATTCTATGGCCTACCTACAATTTCGCGGCAGCACTTGATGATCATTTAATGGGCGTTACACACATCTTTAGGGGGAGAGAGCATGCTGTAAATACTGTTAAACAGATGTATATATACCACTATTTTGGGTGGCGTTATCCAGAGGTAGTAAATCTTGGAAGAGTAGGGTTAGAAAAAACTATATTGAGCAAATCTTGGATTAAGTCGCAACTAAAGACTAACCCTGGTAAATTCATGGGTATAGATGATATCAGGTTCGGAACTATAGCAGCTCTAAGAAGAAGAGGTATCTCAGCTGAAGCTATAAGACAGATAATTTTAGAACTCGGTGTTAAAGGTGTAGATGCTCTAATTAGCTGGGAAAATATCGCTTCTATCAATAGGAAAATACTGGATCCTATATCAAAACGTGTATTCATTGTTTTGAACCCTATTAAAGTTAGAATAAGTAATCTACAAACCCCTATAACAATTAAAATACCCTATCATCCTACTGCTAACCTAGGTTATAGAGAGATTAAATTGAACAGACCTGAGGTATTCATCAGCTCAAGCGATGCTGAAGTATTCAAGAATGTGGGATTTATTAGGCTGATGGAGTTTACGAACATTAAGTTAATCGGACATAGAGATAGCGAGATAGTCGCAGAAAATATAGGGGGAGATGTTGAATATGCAAAGAAATTAGGTGCCCCGATTGTTCAATGGGTACCCGCTGACAATATAACGAAGGTTAGAATCATTAAAGCAGAGAAGCTCCGATTACTTAAGCTTCGTAGTGTAGGTGAAGAATCGATTAAGCATTTGAGCATAGGAGAAGTTGTACAGATGGTTAGAATAGGTTTTGGTCGTATTGATGATATAAGCAGGAATATCGTTACAATTATCTACACACATGATTAGTATTTTCAGAATATCTTAAATACCGAGGTATAGTTCTTTACATTACTAGCGGTTAACATAGCATTAAGAGGTCGAATAAAATATGTCTAAGTCTAAACCGTTTTACGTAAGATTTGAAGTACCTCCAGAAGTAGCAGAAAAAGCGTACCAAGCTCTGAAAAAAAGTAAGGAAACTGGAGGTAAGATTAGGAAAGGAACTAACGAAGTTACGAAAGGTGTTGAAAGAGGTTTGTGTAAACTAGTACTAATAGCCGAGGATGTCGATCCACCAGAAATAGTCGCACATCTACCTCTGCTTTGTGAAGAGAAGAAAGTGCCCTACCTCTACGTACCAAGTAAGAAACGTTTAGGTGAAGCTGCAGGAATAGAAGTTGCTGCCGCATCAGCATGCATTGTTGAACCTGGTGAAGCTAAGGCAGAACTAGAAGAACTTATAGCTAAGTATCAAGAACTTAGAACGAAAGTAAGTAAGTAACTAAATTGAATGCAATATAAAGTTTTTATATATTTTTCTTAATTGATAACGTCTTGTACAGCATTTGAAGTCTTTTTCAGAAGTCTCTGGATATAGGTAGTTATGTTTCGCAAGCTGGATTAAACATCAAATCGAATACTAGGTATTTGACACTATCTCCTAACTGTTAGTTTCCTAGCTTCTCTTTCTGTCTCTCTTAGAATCACTATATCACCTATCCTTACAGGACCTCTAACATTTCTGGTGAGAATCCTACCTTTATCTCTACCTTCAAGAATTCTTACCCTAACTTGCGTAACTTCACCTGTTATACCTGTTCTCCCGATTATCTGTACAACTTCTGCTGGAAACCCTATTTTCTCGATAACGTTTACCTCAAAGTCTTTAGATCTATCTTCTACAACTACTTTTGGCATATTGAACCGCCTATCGATACTCCAAATATATCTTTAGAGCTTATAAGCTTTAACATTGTAGTGTTCCAGAGGTAAACGTGCAGAAAATGGTGTAGGTGGTAACATGGTTACAAAAAAAGTGTGTAGTTTTTGCGGAAACGAAATTGAACCTGGAACAGGGTTAATGTTTGTAAAAAACGATGGCACTATCTTATGGTTTTGCTCAAGTAAGTGTTTCAAAAATTATAAGCTAGGTAGGGATCCAAAGAAATTGGCGTGGACCAAGTACTATATACCTCACGGAGGTCGTTAAAAAGCTATAACTGCATAAGTAAGGCTGCAAATGCAGGATCAAGAGAAGCTTTGATCCTTATTATCTCTTTCAGGATCTGTATAGAGTCTTCATCCAACATAGACTTGAGTTTGGATATAATTAGTTTTGCGTGAGATAATGGTATATCTGAGTACAGTATGTCTCCCTCCTTTATATGGCGACCAACCATAACATGGCCTTTTATAGATATCGCAACTTCTTGTCCTTTTCTCGCTTCTTTTAATGGTACCCCCATATGCTGTATCTGAAGTATTTCACCTACGTTTTTACCGTCAATCCTCATAAGTGGTGTACCAGACCTCACAACTCCTCCTAGAACTTCTACCCCTACTATAGCTGGATCGCTACGTCGAAACACGAAACCTGGCAATATCTTTATCTTAGCAGGTAGGACTACAAGCTCAAGTTCTCTTTGAAGTTCTTTCTTCTTTTCCTCTTCAATCCAGGTTACATAGTCTTCAACAAGCTTGTATATTATGTTGCCGCTGAAAATCTTTATATTCTCTTTCTTCGCAAGTTCTTCGGCATCTGGCATCATTTTTACATTGAAAAGAAGAATAGCGCCTAGATATTTATCTGTTTTAGCTACTATAGATGCTTCAATAACTTCTCTTCTTGTAAGAGGTCCAACGTCTGCTATTCTAATAGGGATAGACTTACGTGACAAGGCTTCTATTAAAGCCTCTAGAGTACCCAATGTATCAGCTTTAACTATGACTCCATTAATATCCTTTTTAATCCTAATAGCTGATACCTCCTCCAACACCATCCTCTTATAATTCTCAATCTCGGTTTCATTTGGTATAACATAGAATGGGGATCCCGCTATAGCTTCATCTATACCAGGAGCAATAATACGTATACCAGCAGCTGCTGACACCTCTTCTACAGGTGCTAGATCAGTTTTTGCTACCCTTATATCAATTAAAGGCTTCGGCATTAAGATAGCTCTTACCCTAGATACTATAGGCCCATTCATTCCTGCAATCACGAAAAGATCTTTCTCATGTAGAACCCCATCGTATAATACAACATCGAGTGCTGTACCGTATCCAGGTTGTTCTTTAACTTCTAGAACAACACCTTTAGCAGGTCCTTCAGCATATCTAAGTCTTTCAGTCATATATCTTTGAGCCATACCAGCCATTATCGCAAGAAGCTCTGGGATCCCTTCCCCTGTTTTCGCTGATACCGGAACTATAGGTACTGTTGTCATAAAATCTCTGACTCTCTCAAAATACTCAGCATTAACCCCTTTTTCAGCTAGCTGACCTACTAACTGGTATATCAGTGCCTCGAGTTTTTTAACAACGTTAGAGCTCTGTTTTTTAAGACTTTCTATTATAGGCTCATCTGGGTAAGATCTCCATCCAGGTATCTTATCGATTTTGTTCGCTGCTACAATAAACGGTGTTTTTCTAGCTTTAAGTATCTCTATACTCTCTATTGTTTGAGGCATAACCCCTTCGTTAATATCTATAACAAGTATAGCTAGATCAGCTACACTACCACCTCTTCTTCTCAAATTAGAAAACAGTTCATGGCCTGGAGTATCGATGAATAAAAGCCCCGGTATATCGAGTTTAAACCTTATCACCTTCTTCAGCGGAGCTGCTATCTTCTCAATAACAGATACTGGGACAAGACTTGCACCAACATGTTGCGTCATTTCACCAGGTTCTTTCTTAACAACAGCTGTTCCTCTTATCTTATCTAAGAGTGTTGTCTTACCGTGGTCAACGTGCCCCAAGACTACAACTATTGGCTGTCTGAGTCTTCTCTTATTCTTCTGTTGTATAGCAATGCTCACCTAGCTCACCAGTACAAGAACTACTACGGCTTAGTTAATATGTGGAACGAAATAAAAAGTGAAAAACTGTTAAACGTTATTCAGCTTAATTCTTTCAATGTTTCACTAAGATAGTGCTTAACTTTGGCTAGTTTCTCATTTAGAATCTTTATAGTTTTATCTTTCTCCTTGATAATGCTCTCTAATTCTGCGATTCTCTTTCTGAGAAACTCTATCTCTGATGATGTTGCTATAGGTATGGAGAGGGTACCTCCTGCGGACCTAAGGATTTCATATGATTCTAAAACTAGTTTTCCAGCTTCTGTTTTACCTGCTAGATGATTTCTTATCGTTATCTCACTTCTACCAAGTTCTTCAGCTATAACGCTTACAGGGTACCCAGCTTTATCTCTAGCAAGAGCTGCAGCAGCTATAACTAAGCTGTCTAACCAAGTGAGTTTATCTTCAGCACTTCTGATTTTCTCTATGACGTCAGGTCTGGTTAACGTTGTTAAGATTAAGGCTAGTTCTAGTTTTCGAATCTCTTCTTTTCCTAAAGGTTTAAGAGGTACTTCACTCATATGCTACACCTGCTCTAGAGAATTTAACAACTTTGTTCGGATATATTATTATACCTTTATCAGTTATCTCAAACGGATGTCTTTTCATATCATGTTTCGTCCCCCTCATCTTCCAGATAATTATAGATCTCACAAGCTCGCCATTAACTTCGTCAAGATCTAGCCTCACTATACCGTCAGCAGCATGTTCAACACCTGGACCTCCAAAACCTCTTTCAGTTACACTTACTTGTGATACTAGGATCGCTGTAACTCCTAAACCTGATAAAACTCTCTTCAGCTGCATAACAACATTTCTTGCAATAGAAGGTTTAGTCAAATACAACGTTGAAACTGAATCTATAACAGCTCTCTCAGCTTTGACGTCCTTCAAAGCCGTTCTTACAACGTCTATGAACTCACCCATATCGTCTACAGACTTCACAACATATCTCTCCCTCTTAGCTGCCTCACCTATCCCTCCCGTGAACGCGTCTACAATAGCAAATTTACCTTCTTCTTCATATTTCCTTATATCCCACCCAAAGGCGTTCATCTCCCTCCTCACTTGTACTGGATGCTCTTCCAAAGTTACTAGTATTCCAGGTTCACCTAAAGTTAAACCGTAGTAAAGGAATTGCCAACCAAATATCGTTTTCCCTGTACCAGGTCCTCCACTCAATAAGACGATGTTTCTCTTTGGAATCCCACCGTTAACAAGCTCGTCAAATCCGTGGATACCGCTTTTAACTCTCTCTATTACGGACATCTATCATCACCTTCTCTGTATGACTCACTATACCCTCTTCGCTAAGGAAATTAAAAGCTCTTGATAAAAATAGTGAAAACAATGTAATACTTGAATTACGGCTATACTTGAAGAATATGTTTCGAATCAAAATAGTTTTTAAGGGTTAGATTTGTTAGCTTGTAACGATAAGGGTGCTGAATAAGAATGCCTGAGTGCATAATAGTTGTATCAGATCCCCGTATAAAGAATCCACGTGTAATACCTGTTAAAGTGGTGGGTTTAGAAAACTTAGAATACAACGAAAAGCATAAAGAGCAAAGAATTCTACCTAACATCCATATCAACCCTGAGGTACTAAAGATAATTAATCCTCCTCTAGGCATAGTAGTTGTAAGGATATGGAAGAATAGAGCAAACAACGAGAAAGTAAAGCTTGTTGGAAAAGCTGTTGTAGATAATTCATTAGATGTTTTAACTGTTGGTGTACCGCTAACTTTTCTCACAGAAAAAATCGGTTCAAGCCAAGTTATAGGCGAGGTATTCGCTGCTTCAGCATTCCAGGTAAGAATTTCTGAAGATGTTGCATCAAAACTTATAGGGATGAAGATAGGTGATAGAATTGATGGGAGATTGATAGGTTTACCTAATGTAACTCTAGAGATTAGAGGGGGATCTGATTTAGCAGGGTTCCCAATGAGACCTGATGTTGAAGGGCCTGTGAAGAAGTACCTCTTATTATCCTCTGGTCCTGGTTTTAAACCTAAAGAGAAAGGTGAAAGGAGGAGAAAGCTAGTTAGAGGAGATACTATTTCCCCAGATATAGTCCAGATAAATACTGTCATAGTATCGACATAGCATATAATGTAGTACACCTTTAAGTTGAGCTAATTTACTTCTAGTGAGTGGGTATATCGATATGAACCTTATTCCAGAACTGAGTATAGGTGTTGTAGGTCACGTAGATCATGGAAAAACAACTCTTGTACAAGCTCTAACAGGTCAGTGGACAGCTCGTCACTCAGAAGAGTTGAAAAGGTCTATGACTATAAAGCTTGGTTATGCTGATGGTTATTTAGTTAAATGTGAAAACCTTGAATCTCCGCAAGCGTATAGAACAGATCTTCAATGTCCTGAGGGGTCTAAGCCTGAGATAGTTAAAGCTGTTTCCTACGTAGATGCCCCAGGGCATGAAATACTGATGGCAACTATGTTATCAGGAGCTTCGTTGATGGATGCGGCTATACTGGTTATAGCAGCTAATGAACCATGTCCTCAACCACAAACACGAGAGCATTTAATGGCTTTAGATATCATGAAGATAGAACAACTCGTGGTAGTGCAAAATAAAGTTGATGTAGTTGATAAAGAACAGGCTAAGAAAAACTATGCACAAATCATTGATTTCTTATCAACAACAAGATTCTCAAAAGCTCCTGTAATACCTATTAGCGCTCTCCATAAGTTAAACATAGACTTGCTGGTTATGTCGATGCTGAAGATGTTCAAAACACCTGAGAGAGATCTGAGTAAACCAGCTTACATGTTAATTGCTAGAAGTTTCGATATAAATTTACCTGGAACACCTCCAAATAAACTTGTTGGCGGAGTTATTGGCGGAGGTTTAATTAAAGGGGAGATAAGGGTAGGAGATGAAATAGAAATCAAACCCGGTGCACGTGTTATCGAGAAAGGATCTACGAAGTTTATACCTTTAGTAACCAAGGTTACGAGTATTAGATACGGAATGCGTGAAAGTGATAAAGCTATTCCAGGCGGGCTTGTAGCTTTAGGTACTTCCCTAGATCCTGCAATTACAAAAGCTGACTCCCTTGCTGGATGTGTTGCTGGTCACAACGTTCCAGACCCTGTTAACTATCTTCGTATAGAGTATAAACTATTTGAACGAGCTGTTGGAAGCGTATCTCAAGAAATTGTTGAACCTATTAAACCGAGAGAGGAGTTACTAATCACTGTTGGAACAACTGTCAGAGTAGGTATTGCTACTAAGGTAATGAAAGATGAACTTGAGGTTGTATTACGTGAACCTGTGGTTATTATACCGAAGATTAGCGCTGCTCTATCAAGGAGAATAAAAGGAAGGTGGCGTTTAATAGGATGGGGACGTATAAAGATGTAAAAGAAAACATCAAGTGTATTGCAATACTGGATACAAGCATCCTTTTCTTGATAGCACAAAATCTGGTAAAATTAGATACTATCCTTGCTACTGTTAACGGCTGTATCCTTTCAATACCTATACATGTGTTAAACGAATTAAATAAATTATCATCGAAATCTACAGAGAAAGGGAGACTTGCATATTGGATACTAAATAATATTGTAAATAACCTGAACATAATTTCTGAAGATATCGCGGGCTGTAGAACAGATGAAGCAGATTGTGCTATAATTGAGATCTCTAAAAAGCTTGGTAGGATAATTAGGGTCGTCGTCCTTACTGCAGATATTGAGCTAAAGAAGAGGCTGATAGAAAACGGAATTGAAGTAGTTTGGTATAGAAAAGCTAAAAATAGACTAGAACCATCTATTCTCGTTTAGTAAGAATAAGATTAGAACACAAATATACACTGATGAGGAGGTATTTTCATATGTTCAGGATACATAGGCTAGTAGACGTTGTACGAATTGATCCATCAAAAATAGGCAAACCTTTAGAAGAAGTAACGTTAGAAGAACTTAGAAAGAAATACGAAGGATTGAAGGATAAGAACCTGGGCATAGTTTTAGCAGTCATAAATGTACGTATCGATCCAGAAGGGTATATACCTCTTGGTGATGGGGCTCCGTACCATAAAGTCGAACTTGAGGTTCTATCTTACGTCCCCATAATCAATGAAATCGTTGAAGGTCCCGTTAGTACTGTTGGAAGAATGGGTATAACGTTGAAGATAGGTCCTTTAGAGGGATTCATACATATATCTCAAATAGCTGATGAAGAGGTTAAATACGATCCTCTTCGCAACGCCATTGTTTTAACCCAGAGTAAAAGAATGATAATGCAGGGAGACATTGTTAGAGCTAGAATAACCTCGGTATCGTTTGGTGCACAAACAAAAATGCCTAGGATTAGTATGACCATGAGACAGCCTTATCTAGGGAAATTAGAATGGATTAAGGAGAAGATAGAGAAAGAAGCTAGGTAGTAATAAATCTCCCTGGAAGTCTTTTTACAATCTAGATCGGATTTCGTGATGAGCCTCGTAAGGTCTGAATGCATGATGTATATGGGGATACTGATAAAATGGTTTGGATTACTAAGCGCGAAATAGCTTACTATCTAATACTTAAACAAGTATTTCAAAATCGCATATTTAATTTAGGTGAAGCTTTAGATATTTTAACGTTGTTTGGATCAAAGCGTACAACCCGGAAAATTATTAAAATACTTGTATCTAGAGGTCTTCTAGAGAGAGTTGATGTTTATCAATACAAGGTTAAGGATCTCGAATCATCGCTACTTCTGAATTTAAGAGCATACCTAGCTCAGCGTATATATAAACGATTAAAATCTCTCGGATTTGATGTTAGTCTCGGTTTAGAGGATGATAAGGAATACATCGCTGTACATGGATGTAATGATGCGCTCAGATCTATGATTAATATATTAAACAAATTTGTTGATGTGAAGTGTGTAGATTAAAAAAATGTGGAGTTCTTTTCTGTAATTCTGTTCTCTTTATCTTAATGCTTAACTTTCCTACTTCAATCTTTTTTAGAGATCACTATCTCTATTGTAGATACCCTTGATTGTCTACCATCAGAGCTTGTTATTGTTTGGCTACCAATGTTTATATTCTTTACCTCTATTTTACCTGGTAAGAATCTGTTTCTCACAATCTCTATTGCGTCTACAGCTTTGCTTATGGCTCTACCTCTGGCTTTAACCACTATTTCTCCAACTCCTTGGTTTATTAGGGTTAGTATTGCTAATACATAATTCATTACAGGTTTCTTTCCTACAAGTACGGTATTGGCTGCTGAAGGTGTCTGAGCCATTTCTACTACCTCTGTAGATTTTTATGTTCCTTGGTGTATATAGCAAGAGACTGGAATAAAAAGTTTGTTGGAAATATACGTTGAGGGGTACAACTTTTTGAGTAATCTAGGAAGTTTTAGTTATATGGATTGGGTATAAAGAGTTGCCGATAACAGTTGTATATAGAGGTGGATGCCATTTAGATGTTTCCTATGAAGATGAAGAGCTTTACGTTAGCGATTACTGTAAAGAGAACTCTATAACTGATGAAAATAATTTAGAACTTAAAGCTCTTCAGATAATTAATAAAGAAGTAGAAAATTTCATAGAATTCTTTACATCTGTAACAGGGTTTACTCCATGGTCTCTTCAAAGGTACTGGATAAAGAGGTTGATATCCGGAGAATCTTTTGCTATGATAGCTCCTACAGGTGTTGGTAAATCAACGCTTTTAGCTGTTTATGCACTATATAGAGCTTACTTCTATAGATCGAAGATCTACATAATTACGCCTACCAGGGAGTTGGCTAAGCAAATGTTTTCAAGGATATCGGAGTACATATCTAGAGTAAATCTTGGCAATGTTAAGATCTTGCTTTACGATTCTTCTAGTAAGAATGTTGACCAGGTAAAGGAAAATATAAGGAATGGAGACTTCGACATACTTATAACTTCGGCAGCCTTTCTATCAAGGCATAAGGATGTTTTGGTAGGTAAAAGAATAGATGTAGTTATAGCTGACGATCTAGACTCTATAATGAAGAACTCTAAAAATGTTGATAGAATATTAGCTTTACTAAGCTTCGATAACAATGATATAGAGTTAGCTACGAAAATCGTTAAGTTGCGGCAATATGCATTGCTTACTAAAGCTTCAAAGAGTTACGAAGCTTATGAGAAAGTTAGGAGAGAGTTAACGGAACTTGAAGCTGTACTTAGGAATAACATAGCGAAAAAGAATGTCCAACTTGTTGTAGCCTCAGCTACAGGTAGAGCTAAAGGGTTGAAGTCCCAAGTATTAAAATTGCTCTTAGGATTTGATGCTGGAGCTGTTTTTGAATACTGGCGTAACATAGTCGACCTGTATCATCCAATCAATGGAACTCTCTTAGATACACTGGTACATATTGTCAAAAAACTTGGAAGCGGGCTTATCTTCGTATCCTCTCTATATAGAGACCTAGTTCAACAGGTAGCAGCTAGACTTAGAGAAGAAGGTATCAAAGTTGAAGTTGTTAAAAGCGGTAGTAAAGCTGTTGATAAATTTAGACGCGGGGAAGTAGATGTTTTAGTAGGTTCTGCTTCATATTATGGTATCCTTGTGAGAGGTCTAGATGAGCCTATTAGGACGAGGTACACAGTGTTTATAGGTGTCCCAAGTATCGTTAAAGACCTTAGAGATTCTCTAAATAATCCAAGATTTCTATTCCTAGTCTTACATAAACTTAAGCAACTAGGACTTCAGGTAGACGATCTACTAAGCAACGTGATTAAGGTGATAACTTCCTCGACCCCCTCCATGCTCTATATGTATTCAAAACTAATGAAGCAATTACCTAAAGATAGCTCTGTACCTATAAATGACGATGTAAGATATAAAGTTGAATTGCTTATAGATGTTGCAGCCAAGGTTTATAAAATGTGTAAGGATGTTCTTGAGAAACTATCGATTATCGAAATCGATAAGAACTGCATAATCGTTAAACGTCATAACAAATACCTCGTAATTAGACCTGATCCTTTCACTTATATACAGGCTAGTGGGAGATGTTCTAGGTTACTCAAGGGTAGGAAGACTTTTGGTGTAGCAATAATTTTCGATGAGTATCCACAGCTTGTAAAACTACTAGAAACATTTTTAAGGAGATATATCAACACTTTTACAGTGATAGACTTTGATCTAAGTAAACTTAGTGAATTAGCTAAAGAAGTTGAAGCAAGTAGATCCGCATCTGCGCTAGGTAATAACATATCTATATCTACAGCATTGATAATAGTTGAATCTCCGACAAAAGCTAGAACTATAGCCAGTATGTTCGGTAAACCGGCTAAACGAATACTTGGAAACGCAGTTGTGTATGAGACCTTGATACCCATCTCTACGGAGAGAGTGATCGTAGCGTCGGTGATGTCATCTCTTGGACATATAACAGACCTAGTTACAGATGAAGGAGTATATGGTGTTAAAGTAAATAAACACCATTTTAAACCTACATACGATTTCATATCCCGATGCCGAAACTGTGGAGCTCAACATGTTGGAGTATACGATACTTGTCCATATTGTGGATCTACTGATGTAATGTCTAGTTCATCTATATTCAACGTTATGAAGGTTTTGGCATTGCAAGTTGATGAAATATACATAGCGACAGACCCTGATACAGAGGGTGAGAAAATAGCCTTTGATATCTATAACTTGTTACAACTATACAATAGAAGGATCTACAGGATAGAGTTCAGAGAGGTAACGAAAAACGCTATTCTAAATGCGTTAAAGAATCCTAGGGTTGTAGATTTGAAGATGGTTAAAGCCCAGATTGTTCGAAGAATTATTGATAGATGGATAGGTTTTGAGCTAAGTTTATGGCTTCAAAAGAGGTTCGATAAACCGTGGCTAGGAGCTGGAAGAGTTCAAAGCCCTGTTCTATTATGGGTAGCTTCACGATATAAAGAGTATAGAGAATTGTTTGGCTATGTAGTTGTTGTTGATATAGGTGGTTACCGGTTAAGGTTATATGTTGGTAGAGATGGTGAGGCAAAAGAAAAAGCCTTTAAATTAGCAAATCTAGTAAAAGAGAATGGTTTAGAGCTTTTACATCTAGAATTTGTGGAGAGGAACCTACCACCGCTACCACCATTTACAACTGATACTCTGCTTCAAGAAGCAAATACGTTATTCGGATTCACAGCATCTAAAACTATGTCCTTAGCCCAAACTTTATTTGAACTAGGGTTAATTACATACCATAGAACTGATACTACAAGACTTTCTACACTAGCTTTGAATATAGCACACGAAGCTATGAAGAAGCTAGGTTTAGATGCTATGTATACCCCTAGAACATGGGGTGGAGATGGAAAAGAAGGTGCGCATGAAGCTATAAGACCTACGAACCCTGTTACAGCTGAAGACCTTGTAGAGATGGTTATTCGAGGAGATGTAGGTATGTTAACTAGGATCAGCGAAGATCATGTTAAGCTATACGATTTAATATTTAGACGTTTTATCGCTAGTCAGATGCCCAACGCTAGGATTAAGTATATAGTGGGCGAGGTTAGGGTAAAGGATATGAAGATGCGTTTCGAATTACCTGTAGAGATTTTAGAGCCAGGGTTTACACTTGTCTATCCTATAAAACTCTACAACAACGTTGTCAAGAACATTGATAGCAATGCGATGAGGATCAAGGTCGAGAATGTGAATGTAATTAAGTCTTCCTCAATAAATCTCTACCGCGTTGCAGATATAATAAAGATGATGAAGGAGAAAGGTATTGGAAGGCCAAGCACGTATGCAAAAGCTATTGATAATAATATTAGACATGGATATATATTGTTGAGTAAGAGAAAGAATGTGTTGATACCTACTAAACTAGGTCTAGATGTTGCTGAAATTATAAAAACTAAATTCTTAAAACTTGTAGGAGAAGATACTACTAAAGAGCTTGAACTATTAACAGACAGAATAGAGGAGGGTAGAGCTAGAGCTGATCTAGTGCTTCAAAATGTTTACGAAAGTATAGACTCGTATATGCGGTACATGGAGAGCGGCGAAGTACTTCCTCAACATATATTTAACAATATGAACTCTAACGTTGCCAGTATAACAGCATGATAGCGTGATATTTTTAACCAATTCTCTGTAAAGCTATTCTTATATACGAAACTCTACGATTTCTAACAAGGATACTACCAATCTCGATATCCTTCAAATTAACTTTATCACCAACCCTAGCTAGCAAAGCATTGTATAAGTTTACAGCTCGATAAATATTTCTTCCACGCCCAATAATCTCGATGACATCGGCATCCCTATTAAGACTTACTACAGCTTCTATAAGATATTCTTTAAGAGGTTTATTACCAAGTAGTATAGTTTTCACATTACTTTTAGATGGCGTGCTCATCTACATACCCTCTAACAACTGAACCTCTCTACGCTATGCGAAATTAGGTAAAGAGCTATATAAACTCATCTAACTTCGTGAATAGTCTAAAAATAAAAAAGCTTTTTAATCAAGACATAGTTACCACAGTACATAGATAGGTAGAGCGCCGCGGTAGTATAGCCCGGTCAAGTATGCGGGCCTTTCGAGCCCGTGACCCGGGTTCAAATCCCGGCCGCGGCACTAATGCCTATCCATCCCTTGCTTAAGTTCCTCAAGTTCTTCAACAACTTCCTCGATTACATCACGCCTACCAGCAATCCTTGGATCATAAGTTCTTTTGTTTTTCATTAGCATTCATTACATGTGCATTTTCTTGGAATAATGAATGAGATGGATATGGCAGAACTTAAGCTCTTTAATGTTTAAATATTTGTGTAGAGCTAAAATTTGTAAGCTTTCAATGAATTGAATATATGTTGAGTAGTATGTGTAGAACTGAAGAGTTAGTAAGATATTTCAAGTAGTTTAGAGGTTTACTTTATGATGTATTATGGTAGTACACTTTTTGTGAGTCTGACTTAAAAGGATATGAACAATGTTTTTCCTTCTGGTGAATAATGTGAATAAAGAGCTTTTAGCATTAGCACTAATTTCAGCAACTATCTTAGCCTATGTGTTAAGTGATAGTATGACGATGCTAAATTTGTTGTCAGTGCCGTTTTCGATGCTCTCCAGTAGGATAAGAGGATGAGGTAGGTATCTAGTGTAGCGATGGTGTTGAATAGTGAATGTGTTGGTTATTGTGTGGAGGAATTTGTGTAAGAGGAAGTTGAGGACTGTACTTACTGTTGCTGGTATTGCTATTGGTGTTGGACTTTTGTTATCACTGCTTACAATATCTGTTACTGGTAGTAGGAGTGCCACTGAAGTTATTAGGAGGCTTGCAGGGGCTGATATCATTGTTTATAATTCTAGTAGAGTCTTCTTCGGTAGGGGGATAGGGGTGCCTATACAGAGGTCTTCACAATTTCCTGGCTTCAGCGGTTTTGGAACTCTTGTTGATTTAAGTGTGTATAGTGCTATAACCTCTATACCAGGAGTTTCAGTTGTTTCACCAATTATTTCCTTTAGGGCTTTGTTAAACTCAACAACTACAGTAGTTGTCTACGGTGTTGAGCCATCTACATACACCGCAGTTTCAAGCATTGAAGTTGTTGAAGGTAGCTTCCTCAGCAATATCAGTACTCAGCAAGCTGTAGTTGGAAAGAGCCTTGCAGAGGAACTTGGGGTTTCTGTTGGAAGTCATATAGAGCTTAGCTACGGAAACACCACTCAAATCTTTACCGTTGTAGGCATGTTTCAGACTGGAGAAAGGTTTCAAGAGTACGCAGTTTACATACCTCTACAGATAGCACAAAACTTAATAGGGGTTGTTGACAAGGTTTCACAAATACTCGTTAAGTGTAGTGATCCTAGTTCGGTTCAAGATGTTGCACAAGCTATTCAATCCCTCTTCCCAGGGCTCACAACCTTTACGCCATCAACCATGGTACAAAGAATGCAAGAAGCGGTAAACACCGTAACCACATTCTTTGCATCTATTGGTGGAGTAGCACTAGTTGCAGGACTCTTCGGAGTTATGAACACGATGACTATGGCTGTAGCTGAAAGGACTAGGGAGATAGGGATTATGAAAGCCATTGGGGCTTCAAACTGGTTCATACTAAAGCTATTCTTGCTAGAATCCATAATCATAGGAGCTATGGGTAGCATAGCAGGCTTGATATTAGGAATAGCATTGACATATGTAATAGCGCCGATGCTCTTACAAACAAGAGTTGTAAACAGCATAGGCTTTGCCGGTAGATTTGGAAGATCAACAACTACAACAATACTTCAACCAGTTATAACACTTGAAAATATTGCCATAGCAATAGCGCTAGGTATAGTTGTTGGTGTAATTGCAGGGATATACCCTGCATACAGGGCAGCAAGAATGAAACCTGTAGAGGCGCTGAGATATGTTTAGAGAAGACATAGTTACCGTAAAAAACGTTATCAAGATTTATAGATATGGCAAAGTGTTTTACGAAGCATTGAGAGGTGTGATAATGTCTATTGATAGAGGTGAGATAGTGTGTATTGCTGGTCCTTCAGGCTCTGGCAAAACAACGCTTCTGAACATCATTGGTGGGTTAGATAAACCGGATATAGGCACAGTAATTGTTGATAGTGTTGATGTTACTAAGCTTAGTGAAGCTGAATTAACAAAGTTTAGACTCTTTAAGATTGGCTATGTGTTTCAGCTATACAACCTCATACCATCACTCACAGCTTTAGAAAACGTTGAAATGCCCATGTACTTAGCCGGCGTACCTAAGGAGGTAAGGAGGAAGAGGGCTCTAGAACTCTTAGAGATGGTGGGGCTAGAGAAGTATGCAGAAAAGACACCAGATATGCTAAGTGGGGGCGAGCAACAAAGAATTGCTATAGCAAGAGCACTAGCAAACAATCCAGCCGTAGTACTAATGGATGAACCCACGGGAGCTCTAGACACAGAAAATACTAGAAAGCTTATGACGCTCGTAAAAAAGTTGAACAGAGAACTTAAACAAACATTTATCATAGCGACACACGATATATTAGTGGCAAGAGAATGTACAAAGATATTTAAAATAAGAGATGGCAAGATAGAGGGAGTATGTAAACCATCAGAGCTAAGTAGCATATTCTAACCCTCTTCCTACCTATACCGAGAATTCTTCCTCATTTCCTATTTCTTCACCAAAAATATTATTTCGACCTTCTCTTTCAACCTATTTAACTATAAAATAGCTAGAATCATGTAAGAACCTTAAATTTATTCGGTTAGTACTCAGTTGCGCTCTATAGGAATATTCGATAAAGTATCTTAGTAAGTATTATGGATTGTATCAAGTTGTTGGATAAACTGTATAATAAGCATATATATTTCTAATGATTAGGTAGTTTTGTGATTGAAATTGCAACCTATTGTTGTAGTGCCGTTTGCATCGGAAATTCATGGAAAAGAATATTATGTAGCTATCCTCGATATCATTAGTCGATATTTATCGAAGTATCGTATAGAGTTGCATAGCTCGATAGTAACAGATGTTGATGATGCTGAGAAGATCGGTAAGAAGTACTCCCAGTTCCTACCTGTAGCTATAGCTTTAACAGGTGGAACAAGTAAACTTATTGATAGTTTTGTCGACGGTGGAGGCTACGAACGTTTAATAATTTTCGCTCACTCAGAACACAATAGCTTAGCCTCCGCTATATCTTCGAGAAATAAAGCTGAGAGAAAAGGTGTTATCAGCCTTATCTACCATTGTTCGGATATTACTTCATCTATATGTATTAATGTAATCGATAGAATGATCAGAGTTGCTCGAGCTGTTGCTTATATCATAGGTCTAAAGGTTGGTGTTATAGCTGATAAAGCTGTAAAAGAAGATGTTGAAGAGACTTTTGAATCCAAGTTTAGAGCATCTATAGTAGTTAAGACTATCGATGAATTTCTAGGTGATATAGAGATGGTAAGTAAGGATGAGGTAGATAAAGTTGTAGAGAAGATAGCTAAATCTCTAAAGATAGAATCCTCTACACTGTACCTGGATAAAATTGCTAAACTTTACCTAGCATTAAGAAGGTTTATAGATAATGAGAAACTCCATGCTGTTACGATAGATTGCTTCCCGTTCATAATGAAGTCCGGTATCACGCCATGTATATCCCTAGCTCTATTTAATGAGGAGGGAATTGCAGCAGGGTGTGAAGCTGATCTACCTAGTTTACTTGGACTTGTATTAGCGAGAATCATTACAGGTAGGAGTGGTTGGATAGCTAACATTGTTGACGCGATTTCTGATAAGTTGTACCTAGCCCACTGTACAATAGCGTTAGATATCGTAAAGAATTTGAATGTGGTACAGCATTTTGAAACAGGGAAACCGTACGCCTTAGTAGGTGAATACATCGGTGATACTGTGACACTAGTTTCGATAGATAGAGACTTTACTACAGCAGCAATAGCTACAGGTAGAGTTGTTGCTTCCGGTAACCTAGGTTTAGCAGTATGTAGAACACAAATGATGTTGGAACTTGATTATGTAGTTGATTTACTACCAAATATAGCTCCAAATAATCATCATGTAGTTCTGTACGGCGACAGGAGGAAAGAACTTATAGAAGCTCTATACCTACTTGGTTTAGATGTTGTAGAATACAAAGATATGGTGATATGAAATCGTAGGAAAACCTAGGAAATTCTACTACCTATTACATCCCAGACCAACAGTACTACTAGTAACGCTATGTCCAAACAATAGAGTGAACGTTATGCCGGCTTCATGGGTCACACCTATATCTGAAGAACCTCCAACTATAGGTATAGCTGTTGATCGGTCATCGTATACACATCAATGTCTTGAATATTGTAAAGAAGCTACAATAAACATTCCATCTATTGATCAAGCTGATCTCGTATATAAACTTGGAACTGTTTCAGGGTTTAATGTTGATAAAGTATCTAGGTTTGGTTTAGAGCTAGAAAAGAGCAGAACTGTAGCTGTACCGATATTAAAAAATGCTTTAGGATGGCTAGAAGTAAAACTAGTTAACCATGTTGATGTAGGAGAAGTACGGTTCTACATTTTTGAAGTAGTAGAGTTCTATACAAAAGACGACGTTATTACACCCTGGGGATGGAATTTCACAAAAACCAATATCCTACTTCATGGAGCTGGAAAAATATTTTACGCTGTGGGCAGGTATACGAAAGCTAGTGATTAGATTAGCATCATGTAGTGATCCCTTCATCATTTAATTGTCAGCATGGCTTGGATCTATCATCTATCACTCACCAGGTATCTACAGGATGCTTATTAATTTAGATGCTCTACAACATAATGTAACTGATTACGACTTTTACAGCTTATGTAGTTATTATCGGTGCAAAGATATATTAGGTATTAAGCATTAGGTATCCGTAGCTTGCCTACATCTAATCCCTAAATAATAATCGATAAATTGGGTGATCCAGACATGGCGTTGATAAGAGCTTTAGCAATACATATACCTTACGATTATAGGTCATTAGATTCCATAGATAAAAATGTTGAAATAGTAAACAAAGTAAGAGAATGCACTAAAAAATATCAGTTTAATCCTTGGACTCTACGTCTAATATTTCCCTCAGCAACAGATTTACATAGCATGGGTAAATACTTGAAAGAGCTGTTCAGCGTATTCAGTGAAGATGTGCTCGTAAGTATTAGCTATGATGGTGATTTATCTAAACTTCATCAACTTGCCGAACTAATTCAAGAATACAAAAAGTTTTACTCAGCTGTAAGATGCGATAATGATGATGCTTTGCAAAAAACGGTATCAACTATATACATAGATAATAAACTTGATCCAAATACTTATACCAGGTTCGCTATAGTTATAGGTTCGTGGATTGAAACTCCATATTTTCCCGCAACATGTAATGTTAGTAATACTCTAGGGTTCAGCATATCATTACGATACGTAGATTTGGTATACAATGCTCTGTTTAGAGATTCGCGAGACGAGCTGTTTAAATATATTCAAGAAATTCAAAATAAAGCTGAGCAGGTTTCTAAATGTTGCGGTATACCTTTCTTAGGCATAGATATGTCGTTATCTCCATGGAGAGAAGAGAGCGTATGTATGATAATCGAAAATCTCATCAATAACAAGATCGGTTTCCCAGGAACCCTCAACGCTATACACAGTCTAAATAAGCTGATATTTGGCTTAATAAAGAAGCTTGAAGTAAAGAGTATTGGTTTCAATGAGGTTATGTTACCTGTAGCAGAAGATGCTGTTCTAAATGAACGTGTCAAAGAGGTGGCGCTAAAGCTTAGAGATTTGGTTAATTATTCAATTCTATGTGTAGCAGGTTTAGATATGGTTGCTATTCCCTTAAATCTCGATATCTATAGATTAGCTATAGACATGTTGACGATTTATAGAGTTAAGAAGCGTACTGTGGCTATGAGAATTATACCTGTAGACCAAGAGCCTGGAACAGCTTTAAAACTTGAAAACTTTGGTGTAACGTACGTAGTTTATCCATGATGAAACTTGGTCTGATGGTGAGATAAAACGGTTTTCACATTATCTATGATAGAAAAAGATATTTTAAAGATATTGAACTTAGCTAAAGCTAAGTTTGATAAAGAGAAAGACCTGGTTATAAAGATGCTTCAGAAATACCGATGGATACCGCTAGATAAAGACATGGAGTGCAGTTGCGCTGCTGTAGATTCAAGTTTTCTAGTCGTGGAAAGTAGGCTTGGCTTCATATACGTAATCCAAGGAATTTCAATACTATACAATATCGAAAACAATGTACTGAAAAAAATCGATTTTAAACCTTTTTCTGATGCCGGGTTCATAGAGATTCAGATGTCTAAGGGTAGTTATATTGTGAAGAAATCTATATATAAAAAGGTGTTGACAGAGTATGCTTATACCTTGGAGTTAAGCAGTATCGTTGAGCTTGTGAAAAAACATAGCCCAGATATAGTGTTACTAGATGGTTCCTTCATTTCTTTCGCTATGAGCAGAAAAACGAAGAATTCTAAAGCTTACGTTGAAAGCGTGAAAGGTAGGTTTAACTTAGAAGAGATAGAAGATCTCAAAATAGATAATGTTAAGAATCTGGCTAATCATAGGTATACAGTATTTCTTGCTAAATCATCAAGTGCTGGATTTTATACACAAGGATTATTTCCCGATATGTACATCCTGGAATTAGCAAGACTCTATAAAATCGAGCCCTACTCAAAACCTGGCTTCTTGGAGCCTCTAACTATCGATGTTAAGAATTCGTTGTCGAAATATATTAAGGAATTGAGTGAGACAATAAATGATATTACTGTTACCTACACCAGGCTAAAGCATGGGATCCCTGTATACCAATTATCGTTTCCGTATAGAGTAGGCGAAGAAGATCTAAGCTATGTATATATGTGTTTAAAGAAGTATTCTCCTGCAGGGTATCCAGCACCTTTAGAGTATGTCCATAGGTTCAGCAAACTTCCTAAGAGAAAGCTTATGAATACTATGATGATGCTAGGTATCCCTATAGCTTCTGGTAAAGAGCCTATAGATCTACCATAATGGTTAAGTATTTATACAGCCAGCTCTATTAAGAACTTCTAACACATACCTATTGAAGATATCAAAAGGAAGATGGCCCACAATAACATCGATAGGTCTCTCATTGTAGAGCACGATAGTTGTAGGTGTTGAATATACATTATAAAGCCATGCTATCTCTGGTAGTATATCGGCATTCACTTCAACAAAAGCAGCTTTTCCTTCATATATTTTCGCAACTTTAGCAAAAACGGGTTTAAATATGTAGCAGTAGGGACAGTACGTAGATGTTATTAACACGAATGCTAATCTGCATAAGCTAATAACGTTGATAAATTCTTCATATGATTTGATGGATACCATCCCCTTCACTTTATCGCTATATCTACAACAACTCTGCCCCGAACTTCTTGACTGCATAACCATATTTTTCATCATTCTACTTAATATCTGATCTAGCTCTTCGTCATTTGGTTGCTGAATAACCATTTGAGATCATCAAGATGAGTATACGAATAGGAGGACTAATAAGGCTATCCATAATAACAGCTGAAGATAGAACGTATTCGCCATATAAAAATATTATGTTTCTAACGTTAACCGTTATCGAAATGAGAGTGAGTAACAGTATTAACTTATTAGACCTTGAAAATACAATTAATTTAGTTAACGATATCTTGACTCTACTTGAGTTTAACATTGTAAAGCAAAGTTATGTAGACCCTCTAATCATTAATGCTAGATACTATATCGCTATACATAATGTATTCTTACCTATGATAATAAGAGAATCGGAATCCTCTATACCGAAAGTATATTTAACACCTATAGCTTCAATCTATATTCATGACCAGAAAGTTTACGCAGTTTTCAAGCTTAGATATGGTGTAGGAGGTTTAAGTTCATCTATAGATGTTATCAAGGTACCTATTGTAGATCTAACTGTAAATGAAAAACTATTGATTTTAGCGTCAGTAGCTATAGCATACAAAATGCTGTCTGTACCTAATGAAAGAAATATATTGAGAATTCTTCCAAATAACATCAAAACTTATGTTGAGATAGCTCTCGATATTTTTAGGGAAAATAGTTATCAATATAACATAAAAACAAAGCTCGGAGAATTTAGGCATCTAAATCTAGTTGAGCTAGTTTTATGGATTAACAACATTAATGATAATGAACTTACCGAAGTTAGCTATATAAAAGGTTTAGCAACTAATACTATTCGGATACTGTATCGCGATTATGAAGTAGATTTTAAGATTTTAAGTAGACCTAGTCAGAAGCTTTTACTTAAAATCTTAACATTATTACCAATGAATGTATTGAACGAGGTAGTTAATAATGTAAAGAATGCGTATAAAATACTTCGTGTATTCAGAGTTGTGAGCTCTTAAACTTAAATTTCTAGGTCATCACGTAATATCATCGATAGTTATAAAGATGCTTCCTCTATTCAACATCTCATTAATAGCTATATCAACAGAGCCTCTAGGTATATCTACACCTTTAATCGCGTCCTCAAGTACGAAAACAGTATATCCTAACGCAAGAGCATCTAAAGCTGTTGCTTTGACACAGTAATCTGTAGCAACACCACATATGAAAACTCTTTTCACATTCTTCGATATTAAAATCTGGTGTAATTCCGTGCCTTCGAAACCACTATATGCTTCCTGGTCTTCTTTATAGCCTTTAGATATTATTACCGTTCCTGAGGGTAGCTTTAAATCTGGATGAAATTCTGCTCCCCTACTTCCCTGCACACAATGTGGAGGCCACGGACCACCTCTAGTAGAAAATGATATATGGTTAGGAGGATGCCAATCCCTTGTTGCGACAATTAAAGCTCCAGCTTTTATAAACAATTCGATATACTTATTAATCTTAGGTATGATTGTTAAAGAATTTGGTACAGGCAGCGCACCTCCGGGCATAAAATCGTTCTGCATATCCACAATTACTAAGGCATCACTAGGTATTATCTTAACACGAGCCATTTTAACCCCCTATCAATAAAACTATACAAGCAATCTTATATATCTTGTTAAAGACCTTTAGAAAACTGTATATAGGGATCAGCTAAAGATTAATTTTGTAGAGGTATTTGCCTGCAAATAGCTATGAATATCTTCACCCCCTCTTCTTCTCCTATTCCTCGGATTTCGCTGTTCATCGGGGAGCTCTTTAGGGCGACCAAGGCACCTCTGTATACACTTCTCTCTTCCTAATACTAACTTCGCTTTCTAGGAGATTCACCCATTAGAAGACAGATAAACTCCTTCATCGGTAATAAGAAGATAGTTTCTTACAAAGCTTATAAGTGTAGAGATTGAAGAAACTATTTACAGCTAATTAAAATCAATTACAGTTGATGCAGCTCTGCTACGGCGATAAAGATGGTTTTAGAAAAACCTTTTGAGTTTCTCGAACATACGGCCGATATCCTTGTAAGAGCTTATGGAAAAACATTAGAAGAAGCTCTTAGTAATATCGCGAAAGGCATGTTTGAGATAATGACAGATACTTCAAAAGTAGAGCCAAGAATTGAATTAGATATTCATGTTTGCGGATACGATACTGAAAACCTTATCTATAGATGGCTTGAAGAGTTGCTATACTATCACGATGCTTACAACTATGTATTAAGTAAGTTTGACGTTAAGGCTATTAAGGAGGAGCTCATTAACAGTGAAAGATATTTATGCCTTTACGCTAAGGTATACGGCGAAGAATTCCATCGCGAAAAACATGAACCTAGAACAGTTGTAAAAGCTGTCACCTATCATCAAATGCGCATAGGGAAAATGGATAACATTATATTTATTGATGTAGTTTTTGACATATAATTGAACCACAATAAAATTAATCATAGACAAACTAAAGAAGGAGCTTAAAAGTACCTACCTAAATATCCTAATACTAAATATCATATAGTTATTGAGGTTTTAACCTTATTAAGATGCTTACCTCCCCACTGGCAGGAACCTTCGCCCTTTGGGACAGGGAGGAGGTCATTAATATAGCTCCATTATTCTAATAATGATGTCCTGATGTCTTTGCAAAACTTAGTGAAGTTTATTAAAGTTAGAAATTCTTATTTAAATTTTAGCTTAAAATTTAGATATGTAACATGTGTTAATGAGTTGACAGTTGATGAAATGTAGCAAATCTGAAGAATGATGAGGGGCTCTGAGCTGAACCAGTTTACATTACTTACTAGAGGTTGGAATTTTGATTTTATTGATGCATTCACGTAATCTTACGAATGTTTCATTCAATCCTTCAGGTATAACTTTCGTACTTGCTATAACAGCCATGAAGTTTGTATCGCCATTCCATCGCGGAACTATATGGATATGTAAATGACCTTCTATCCCTGCTCCAGCTGCTCTACCTATGTTAGCACCGATATTGAATCCGTCAGGGTTGTAGCATAGCCTTATAGCGGATAATACAATGTTTACTGTTCTAATTAAATCGAGTAATTCTTCGTCATTTAACAGCTCAGGTGTTGGAACATGTTTTAAAGGCGAGACCATTACATGTGCATTATTGTAAGGGTATTTATTCAGCATAGCTAGGGAATAGCTACCCCTGTAGATAACGTAGTTACTTTCGTCTGAACCTTGAGTAGCTCTACAAAATATACATTCATTACTTTTGGATCCAGAGGCTGAAACCACGTAATATTTCCTCCACGGTGCCCACAAGATCTCCATAATCTTTACCTCTAACCTAGTTTCTGTGTACTATGTATCTACTCTATATCTCTATCTCAAAGCTTTTGTGTTTACAACAATATTAGCGATAAGTATACAATGACGTAGATGTATATAGCTATGGCTATGAGTGTCACCATAGGCATGCCCCACGTAACAATAATAATGGTTTCAGGATCAAGAGTTCTTAACCTTTCTATCCATATCTGGTACTCTTCATCGATATCAAAGAAGAGCCTCTCTATAACACCTGGTATGTATAATGGGTAGTAAAACCTTTTTAATAGAAATTCTTTAACCTTCATCACCCTACCAAGTGTTATGTATATCATCATCTTAATCAACGACAACCTATATTTTTTAACCTCATTTATCCTCGGTATATTGAGGATGATGTTAATAACAATTGTTATTATAGTAGTCGCTGTATATATCATGAATACGAGTAGTATTGGAGGAAGCATCAATAATATAACAAGGTTTCTACTAAACGAATTTGCTAAAACCTTATACAATAATTCTAGATTTGATGGATATATTGAGGAGAAAGAGATTAAAGCCATGACATCTGCTCCGCCAACAAATTTAAAAACAAAGGATAGAATCATCATCAATACTATCATCGTTGCAGAAACTACTAAAGAAATACAGATATGAATTTTGACAAAGCTTTCAACTTGTTTTAAAAGATCTGAGAAGATGTAGAGGTAAAGGTTGATTATAATGCCTATTATAATAGATGGAATCCATATAATGGGTTTAATTTCACGTTTGATCCAATCCGATATTGCTGCATATCCAAATGTTATAAGTATTGAAACAATTTTCAATACAACTATAATCAAGTAAGTTAAAGTATCGGATAGACCCAACGTTGACACTAGGTTAAGCCTTAGCTTCCAATTATCAATAGATACAGTTTACAAAGAGTATGCTAGCGATTTACTCAGGGTCTCTAATACCCTCTTCTGTTATCATGAACACAGCTTCACTTTCAGGTAGATGTGGAGCGTCAACTATTCTCGCAATTCTTCTGTTTCCTCGGCTTTTCTTAAGTTGAACACGAACACCTGGTGCATGATATAGGACATGACCTCCTATAGCTACAGTTGGATCTCCATAGAATATATCAGGTCTTGCCATAACTTGGTTTGTAACTACAATAGCTACATCGTATAACTCTCCTAATGCCATAAGTTGGTGGAGATGTTTGTTAAGTTTTTGTTGTCTTACAGCAAGGTTTTCGCGTCCTGGGTACTCAGCTCTAAAATGACCTGTGACTGAATCTACAACTATTAATCCTATGTTTTCTCTAGGTATTAATTCCTTTAACTCTTCTACCACTGCCATCTGGTGATCGCTATTCACAGCTCTAACGTATAGGATGCCCTCCATAACTTTGTCAGGATCTAAGCCTAACGCTTTAGCCATAGCTTCTATTCTTTCCCATCTAAAAGTCCCTTCTGTGTCTATGTAGACCGCTTTCTTTGCTAAACCTCCTCTTTCACGAGGTAGCTGAACATTTACAGCGAGTTGATGACATATCTGTGTTTTTCCTGAACCAAATTCCCCGAAGAACTCAGTAATAGTCTTAACCTCTATACCTCCTCCAAGCAGGTTATCTAAGTTACGACTTCCAGTGGTAATTTTCGGTAAACTCATACGCTCTTTCTTAATATCTAATGCTGTCTTGAATGTTAAGCCAAGGGATGATCTAGCTTGCATAATAAGTCTTTGAACAGTCGGTAATGGTATAGCTAGGTTCTGGCTTAATTCCTGAGCATTAGCTGCAGCTAAAGCTTCTACCGTTGTTATACCTATCTCTTGTA